>Ga0187893_10004497_pt1 | contig 26429 bp, 31 predicted proteins | sample MA1701074metaG_FD_139574 | JGI IMG/M metagenome (GOLD analysis project Ga0187893, IMG submission 139574) | White microbial mat communities from a basaltic lava cave in the Kipuka Kanohina Cave System on the Island of Hawaii, USA - MA170107-4 metaG ... | reverse complement strand
TCCTGCTGGCGGCCCAATAAACTAAACGAGTTAATAAGACCGATCAATCCGAAATAATGATCGCCGTGCAGGTGTGAAATAAAAATATGTGAAATGCGGCTGCGGCGGATCTTGTAATTGATCATTTGTATTTGGGTACCCTCGCCGCAATCAACCAAAAAGTTGAAACCGTCCAGGGTGACTACCTGGCTGGTAGGATGCCGGTCAAAGGCCGGTACGGCTGAGTTATTTCCAAGGATCGTTACAGCGAGCATAAAACAAATTTAACCCCTGTCCGCCAAGAGCGGAGAACTTAAATCGCATATTTTTTAATCATGCAAATGATTGATCTTGTCAGCTTTGCTTTTGCAAGAATAACAAATTGTCTGTAAAATCAGATGGCTGATGAAGGGGAATCATCAATATTTTGTTTTGCTCAACCTGTTCTCAGTGAAGTTTCCGGCTTCGCAGTAATATGCTGCAAGTCCCAGACTTGCTATTAACAAGACGGCAGTGTCTAAAAAATGATCAACAGCGAACAGAACCCTGAATGGAGCGTCGCAACGGACGATGCTATGAAATACTACAGTTGGTATTACTATAAAAGAATTTCTTTCGGAACATAAAAAATAAAATGAGGTAAATGTTAGTCTAAATTCCCTTTAGGGGTTGGGGGTTTCCTCATCATTGAACAGCTCTCTTTCTACCTCTTCCATCTGAACAATATCTCCTGCTTCACTCTCTGTTGGCGTAACATTCATCATCTCTAAAAGTTCATTTTGTTCCAAAAATTCTTCCACCGGTTTTTGCAGTTCGCAAATCACAAAAGAAGCGTTATTTTCATAGAAACTTTGCTGAATAGACAGCAGCTTTTGAGCCGCAGCTATATTTATTGTTTGAATGTCTTTTAAGATGAGCACAATGTTTTTAACGTCATTTTGCTGGAAAGGAAGTAAGCATGCCTCCAGTTCTTCTGTCATAGTAGCAGAAAGTGAATCTCCAGGCAGCGTGATGGCATGAAATCTTTCTTTGGTATCTATTTTGACCTTCATAACAACTAAGTTTATCAACTATCCGTTTATAATAACGGAGAACCTGATACCAAATATATTTGTTAATATTGTAACACAACTAATTATCTAATATGGATAATAATTTTTCAGCCCAGGTAAAGGAGATCATTTCATTCAGCAGGGAGGAGGCTTTGCGATTGGGAAATGATTTTATTGGTACCGAACATCTTCTTCTCGGCTTGATACGAGAGGGAGATAATACAGCCGTAAGAATTTTAAAAAGCTTTAACGTTGACCTTTACGAGTTAAGAAAAGAGATCGAATTGGCTGTGAAAGATAAAACAGGAAAAAATATAGCCAATATCAATAGCCTGCCGCTTACCAAGCAGGCAGAAAAGGTGATACGTGTGACTGTATTGGAAGCAAAAGCTTTAAAAAGTACAACGGTTGAGACAGAGCACCTGATGCTCTCTATTTTGAAGAATAAAGAAAATATTGCAACTCAAATCTTAAATCAATTTGACGTGGACTACGATCTTTTTCGCCAGGAATTAGGCATTGTAAAATCCAGCGACCCCCGTGCAGAGTTTACCGATGAGAACGATGATGATTTTGAAGATGAAAAAAAATATTCTCAGCAAAAAGGTGGTTCGAAACAGGCGGGTAATGTAAAAAGCAAAACACCTGTACTGGATAATTTTGGAAGAGATATTACCAAGTTGGCCGAGTCGGGATCACTCGATCCTATTGTTGGCCGTGAATCGGAAATAGAAAGAGTATCACAAATTCTCTCACGCCGTAAGAAAAATAACCCGATACTTATCGGTGAACCTGGTGTAGGTAAAACAGCAATTGTTGAGGGTCTTGCATTGCGGATTGTACAACGCAAAGTTTCAAGGGTATTGTTTGATAAAAGAGTGATATCGCTTGATCTTGCTGCATTGGTGGCAGGTACAAAATACCGTGGCCAGTTTGAAGAACGAATGAAGGCCATCATGAATGAATTGGAAAAGAACCGTGATGTGATCCTCTTCATTGACGAGCTGCATACTATTGTCGGTGCAGGCGGCGCCAGCGGCTCGTTGGATGCAAGCAATATCTTCAAACCTGCATTGGCAAGAGGAGAGCTTCAATGCATTGGCGCTTCTACACTCGATGAGTATAGAATGTACATTGAAAAAGATGGCGCACTGGATCGTCGGTTTCAAAAAGTAATTGTTGATCCGCCAAGTGTGGATGAAACCATCCAGATATTAAACAACATCAAATCGAAATACGAAGATTACCATAATGTAACTTACAATGATGAATCAATAGATGCATGCGTTAAATTGAGTGACCGTTATATAACCGATCGTTTGCTCCCTGACAAAGCAATTGACGTAATGGATGAAGTAGGGGCGAGGGTGCATTTGAAAAATATCAATGTGCCGCAAAACATCGTTGATCTCGAAAAGAAGATCGAAGATGTAAAGAATGAAAAGAACAAAGTGGTAAAAAGTCAGAAGTTTGAAGAAGCTGCTTCATTGCGTGATACAGAAAAACGATTGGCCGAAGACCTGGAAAAAGCAAAAGCTGATTGGGAAGAAGAAAGCAAACACAAACGTTACCCGATAGATGAAGAAGCCATTGCCGAAGTAGTGAGTATGATGACGGGCATTCCTGTAAAACGTATGGTGCAGGCAGAAACAGAAAAGTTGCGTAAGATGGCCGATGATATGAGAGAAATGGTAATAGGACAGGATGAAGCATTGGCGAAAGTAGTAAAAGCTATTCAGCGCAACAGAGTAGGTTTGAAGGATCCGAAAAAACCGATCGGTACATTTATCTTCCTCGGTCCTACCGGTGTTGGTAAAACAGAATTGGCAAGAGCATTGGCTCGCTACATGTTCGATTCAGAAGATGCGCTGGTAAGAATTGATATGAGTGAATACATGGAAAAATTCACCGTGAGCCGATTGATTGGTGCGCCTCCGGGATATGTAGGTTACGAAGAAGGCGGACAATTGACGGAAAAAGTTCGTCGCAAACCGTACAGTGTTATTTTGCTCGATGAAATAGAAAAAGCACACCCGGATATTTACAACATTTTGCTGCAGGTGCTGGATGATGGACAATTGACAGATGGTTTGGGAAGAAAAGTGAACTTCAAGAATACACTGATCATTATGACGTCGAATATCGGTGTTCGCCAATTGAAAGATTTTGGCGCCGGTGTAGGTTTTGCAACATCATCAAGAATAGAGCATGAAGATGAAACGAACAAAGCCGTGATCGAAAAAGCGCTGAAGAAAACTTTCTCACCCGAATTTCTCAACCGTATAGATGATGTGGTGATATTTAACAGCCTCACCAAAGAAAATATCTTCAGCATTATTGATATATTGATGAAAGGTGTGATGAAGAGACTGGCTAATCTTGGTTTCAATCTTACATTAACAGAAGAAGCTAAAGCGTTTATTGCCGACAAAGGATACGATGTTCAGTTTGGTGCTCGTCCGCTGCACAGGGCTATTCAAAAATACCTGGAAGATCCATTAGCGGAAGAGATTTTGAATATGAATGTAAAAGCCGGAGATATGTTGGAAGCCGATCTGGATAAAGAAAACAATAAGTTGAAATTCTCATTCAAGAAGGTGGAGACTAAATCTAAAGCATAATTTAGTTATAACAAATTTTATAAGGAGTGCTTTTATCAGGCACTCCTTTTTATTTTTGTGCGAAGCCGAAGATTATTAATTGAAATCTTGTAATATAATAATGATCTTGGTTCTGCATGGAATCCATCTTATTATTCGCAATCAAGAAAATAAAATGCCAAAATAAGGTCATGTCATTTTTCCCATTATCTTCATTGATATAACCTTAACCAATTAACCACACCATGAAATTATCACCTCTTCAACAAGGCCTTGGCCTTGCCTTAATTTTTTTTACCGTTATTCTTGTTGCAAATGCATGTAAAAAAGAAACAAAAAAGGAGACCACTGAACCGATAGATGAAAGGACAACGGCTTTACGTACCAGTTCAGCTATGTCTGTAAACTCATCTTATTGCTGGGAAGATGCAGAAGACGGCTTAGCTTATGACAGTATTTTAAAGCCTACTATTTTAGGTGCCAGACTTATCGACGAGCCTTATTCAGTGGCTACAATGCGGCAGGCTTCAATTAATTTAACAGGCGGCAGCATCGGCATATCAGAAAATAAATGGTATGTACGTTTTAAACCCTCTAACCCGGCCCAGTTAGTTACGTTGGAAGATCTGGATATAGATCTGTTCGATTACCCTTTAGATTATGAATTGGTTCAGGAAGGTGATTATTATAATGACGGCGTTACGCCTGCAGAAGAAATACCCTGGTTGTATGCTGTAGTTGATGTCAACTTTGTGCCGCCCGCAGGTGTTACTTATGAGTTGTTAAAGCGAATGCATGTGCCAAATGACTATAGGCTCGAGAATGAAGCTTTTCGAATTACCGGAAACAATGTAGATACTGCCGGCTGTAGCGCTGGTGGCTCCGCTGCTGCTACACAGGGAAACAGTCCCATGACCGAATGTGATTGCAGTTCGAGGCCGAGTGCTCTTGATTGCGAATGTAGAGAGCAGTGTGGTTTTGGTCCGCCCTGCGTTACACCGCTGCCGCCAGTGCCCGTAATACGAATACCACGGCCCCATATCACAGTCACCGATGATATAACAAATACACAGGTTCCTATACGAAATGCCCGGATGGTAGCCCGCCGTTTTCTAAAAGTAGAAAGGGTGTTTACTGATAACAATGGAAATTGCAATTTCACAAAGAGCTTTCGCAATAAAGTAACGCTGCTGATAAAATTTAAAAACAGCAATGCCATTATAAAAGGGTTGCGTGGCGCCCGGCTTTGGCAAATGCTGATGCCTGTTAAAATTAATTTTGGCCGTTTCAGAGGTGAGCTTAATAATATTTTTATCAATGTAAACGACAATAATGATGCTCGCAGCCGTGGTGCCAGGCATTGGGCAGCCGCTACCGCCCACAATGCGGTGCAGGAATACCGGCTTGACCGTGCTCCTGCCGAAGGCATGGGCTACCACCGAATAAGCTTCGGGTACTGTTAACGCCTGCAAATGGTGCCGGCAGTGCGCCAATGTTTGCAAAACGATTTATCAGCACCTTGCCAGATTATTTTGTAAGACAGTTTATCTCATTACATACCAATACATATCCCTTGTCTTATATAAATACAATAATTACGGTACTGGCGGGTACGGTGGATGTTACAATAGGTTATAACCGGGGAGGCTTCGGCACAACTTCCGGCAATGACCGGATGGCCGAACTCTGCTATCATGAGTTTACCCATGCCGCTCATTATAATAAAGTAGGCAATACATCGTATGGCAATTTTGTACAGGCGGAAATTAATGAAATGATCAGTAATTTTAATGGTGCATTTTCGCCGTATGGCAGGGGCAATACCGGCAACTCGCCAATAATAGCATTAGGAGAAAGTTGGGCTTACCACATAGGACATTTTTTTACAAATAGAAAATATGGTGCTCAAAGTGAAGCATTTGTTGAACAGCAGATAACATATACCAATAATAACCCGGTAAATGGCTTAAACAGTAATTTGAATTTGTTGGAGGATTTTAGCTCATCCAGAACTGCGGATCCTTTCAATTGGATTCCACAAGGTTTATTTTACGATTTAATGGATCAGAGGAATGACAGACTTGTTACTGGCAACTTTATTTATCCGGATGATTTAGTAAATAGCTATACTAACCAACAATTCTTTAATGCCTTAGATGCTGATGTAAATAACTTACCTGCATACAGAGCAAGGTTGCTTTCAGAAAATGCAAACAATCAAGCTGCTAATGTAACAACGCTTTTTGCTTTTTATCGATATTAAGTTAATTAATATGAAGCACTTAATAATCTTGCTTTTTTGCTTTATGATTTTCAATTTTAGTACCTGTCGAAAGTCAGGTATTAATTGTGCAGAAAATGTTTACAGTTTTGAAGCAAGAGCTAAAATTTTAAATCATTCGGATAGTATTAATGTAGGAGACACTGTTTGGCTGGAAGTCACTTGTCCGGTATCCCAATCAGACGGCAATAGCGGGCGAATGATAAGCTATAGTAAAGCAGCTAACCTTGGTACTGCTATTGCCATTGGTGAATTGGTTAAACCGTCTGGAATTGAAGCTGCAAGTAGTTTTGATTATCATTTGGTAACAGGAACGAATATAAATAATCCTGATGCCAATCGTATAAGAGAATATCTTTTTTCAGAAGGCCTTGTTGAATATCAGTTCTTGGTGGGAATTATACCGAAAAAGAAAGGCATTTTCAGCATTGGGCTCTCTAACGCAGCGAATGTATATAGAACGAATGATAAATGCACCAAAGCTTCATACCGGATTTATTTTACTCAAACTGATCAGCATTTGTACTTTATAAAACAGGTTTACGGAGTTGACCCCGACCCACCGCCCAATGGAACATATTGTTTCAAAGTAAAATAACTTTTATCGACTAACGGAGCTCAAGGCGGATCTTTTTAGAGAACAGGAAATAGATTTACATTAATAATTTACCTGCATATAGAGTTCGCTTATTGAGCGAAAATGGGAATAATCAAGCTGCAGGTGTAAATGCAATATTCAGTTTTTATGGGTACTAATAAAAACCGTTTGCTCGCTATAAGTCTGTTTACAGCAAGCCTTTTTTTTCAGCGATGCAGTTGTAAGAAAGCATTCGGGCTAGATTGCGCTGAAGTAAAATACGGTTTTGAGTTGCCAGTAAAAGCATTCCCGAATAATGATTCTATATCAATAGGTGATACTATATGGTTGCAAATAAACGAAAGTACGAGTTTTAAAGACGTTCAAAGTGGACAGATCATTGATTATAGCGGTGCGGAGAACCTGGGAACTGTTTTATCATTTGGAAATTATGATAGTAGTTTGAATAGTTGGACTAATGAAAACCCGAATAATTTTAAGTTGGTTTTAATGAATGGTAATGGTGTTTTAGTTAATCAAACTCCAATTAGTATAGAATATTTATTCACGGAAAAAGATAAGAGATATATGTTCTTATTAGCCGTTATACCTAAGGGAAAAGGATTATTTAGTCTTTTGTTTAGCAATTCGAATAATACATATCGTAAGAGCGATAAATGCACCAAGGCGAATTTTATGATCAATTTTAAGGATACCAATCAGCATTATCCGCTTAATCCCTTTTATATACCCGGCACTAACCCGCGGGGAGGGGATTACTATTTTGTGGTAAAATAATAGTAATTCTTTAAACGGCTTAAAACAGTGATATCAAAATGCAGTATAAATAAAGTACTGCATTTTGTATTTAGATTTGCCTGAAGTACTTACCCTATGAGACATTTTTTAAATTAACCAACAGAATGTGGCAATATCCGTAAAGATGCAATGTTCATTAAGCCTTTCAGGAAATAGATTACAATAATATCAGATTTCTTTCGACGAGCAGGTTATGGCAAAAAAGATTATTATAGCAATAGATGGCTGGTCAAGCTGCGGCAAAAGCACATTGGCAAAACAATTGGCGAAAAAATTAGGCTATATCTATGTTGACAGCGGCGCTATGTACAGGGCTATCACACTTTATTTTCTCCGTAATCATATAGACTGGACGGATAAAAAAGAAGTGCAAGCGGCATTAAAAAAGATCCATCTCGATTTTCAATTCAACGAAAAGAATGAAACAAGTGAGATTTATCTGAATGATGAGAATGTAGAATATGTGATCCGTGACCTGGTGATAGCCGAAAAGGTGAGTGATGTTGCCGCTATCAAAGAGGTTCGCTCCTTTGCTGTAGCGCAACAACAAAAGCTTGGCGAGAAGAAAGGAATTGTAATGGATGGAAGAGACATTGGCACTGTCGTTTTTCCCAAAGCAGAACTAAAAATTTTTATGACGGCCGATAACGCTATAAGAGTAGAAAGACGCTTCAAAGAATTGTATGAGAAGAATCCCAACATCTCGATAGAAGAAGTAAAATATAATCTTGAAATGAGAGATTATATTGACTCACACCGGGAGGTAAGTCCATTAAGAAAGGCTGATGATGCCATTGTGCTTGACAACACCAACCTTACCGAAGAACAACAATTTCAAAAAGCCCTGACCTGGGCAAGAGAAAAAAAAGTAATCAAATAGTTATTGTTTCTTTTTCACGTCTAATAATTCTATTTCAAATATAAGCGTAGAGCCGCCAGGTATGGAACCATTATCGTTTGTGCCATAAGCCAAATTATATGGAATGTAAAGTTTGTATTTGGAACCAACAGGCATCAGTTGTAAACCTTCTGTCCATCCGCGAACAACCTGGTTCATTGGATAAGTCAGTGGCTGGCCACGATTATAAGAAGCATCAAATTCAGTTCCGTCAATCAATGTACCGCGATAGTGAACAACAAATGTGTCAGCGGCTGTTGGTTTAATACCAGTACCTTCCGTAATCACTTCATATTGCAAACCACTGGCGGTTGTTTTAACTCCGGGCCTGGCTTTATTTTTTTCAAGAAACGCCCTGCCTGCGTCAATGGTTGGTTTTGATTTGCTTGCCTGCGCCTCGTTTATCAGCTTATTTACACACATATTTGCCGTGTTATCATCAAGCATCGAAGACTTGCCTGAAAGGACATCATTAATAGCTTTTGTTACAAGTGTAGCATTAAGATTTGTGATGCCTTGTTGTTTATAAAAACTTGCAATGCCAAAACCAATAGCATAGCTGGCCGAATCATTTAGATTTTTTAAAGCAGGTTGTTGACTTACCGGTTTTACAGCAGCTTTGGTTGCTGTTTTAGGCTTGCCTGTTTGAGCAAAGGAAATAACGGATGCGGATAAAAATGTCAGAAATACAAAAAGTTTCTTCATAGATAATTTAGTTGTGGGGCAAAAGTAATATTGTCTTTGCTATTTCTATAGTAATAGGCGTTAATTTCACTCTTTTTAAAAGGGGTGCCTCGGTTTCAAAACCGTGGCACCCCTTGCGATGAGCATAAAAATCAACAGGATGAATGAATATGTAAAGGAAATACAGGTTCGCTGGTCTGATCTTGACCCCAATTTTCATCTGCGCCACTCTGTTTACTACGATTGGGGCGCCTTTTGCAGGGTAGCATTTCTGGATGAGCACAAATTATCGGCAGGTGAAATGCAGCGATTGCAGATCGGCCCTATTTTGTTCAGAGAAGAATGTGTGTTTCGAAAAGAAATAAGATTGGGCGATAAAGTATTTATCAATTTGCAGGCAACAAAGGCAAAAAGAGATTATTCCCGCTGGAGCATACAACATACTATCACAAAAAATGGCGATACGGTTGCTGCGATTGTTACTGTTGATGGTGCATGGATGGATGTCGTTAAAAGAAAATTGGCAACTCCGGCAAAAGAAGTGTTCGATACATTTGCTCAAATGCCGGTAGCAGAAAATTTTCAATGGCTTGATTGATATGCCGGCAAAAGCGAGAAACTTTTTACTTTATGCGGAAACCTTGCTGCATAGCCGTTCACGATATTCCTGATAAAAAGATTTTCTTTATAGGGTGTCAATAAACTTTTCAGCTCTTCAGGGTCGCTGATTTGAATATCGGAAGGAATATAACCCATGCCATAAAATTTTCCTTCCCATACCAAAATGCAGGATTGTTCATCTGCATTCAACCCGTTATCAATAATGGCGAAAGATGGTTGCTCCGAAAACGATTCAATTGCTTTTTGTACCCGCTGATTATAAGCGTTGGGTTCCTCAAGATGCTCGCATGCGCCAAAACAATATTTTTCGTTGATGCCTTCACACCTTGCACCATCTTTTTGAATAAAACAAAGTTTGGGACAAAGGTTATACTCACGGATCAGCTTTCTTAATATGGAATGGCCATCGGTGAGATAATGGAAAGTATGAACCGGCCTTAAATGTTTTTTATTTTTTTCGATAGCAAGGCGATGATAGCCGTTTTGATCTTCATACAAGAAAATGCCGTAAACGCTTTCTGCATTTTTTTGCGAATAATTAAAAAGTGGCCACATTTTTTTTATCTCTGTTGATTCCAAAATATGGGCCATCAGTTCCGTAGCGCAGGGTTGAAAGCTGATGCCATAAGTGTAACGAAGAAAATTTTGTTTTTGCCGACTCTGCGAGTTATTGCTGAAATGGCTGTTTACACGATAGCGGATGTTTTTGGCTTTACCAACATAAATGATCTTTCCTTTTTCATTATGAAAATAATAGACGCCGGGTGTATAAGGCAATTGTTCAAAATGTTCTTTCGGCACATTGGGTGGCAACACTTGCTCTTTTGACCCACGAGCTAAACTTTTTTCTATTAGTTGTTCTTTATCATTTTGCAAAAGCAAGTGAAACACTTTTACAGTGGCTTCACTATCGCCGCCGGCGCGGTGCCTGTCATTGATAGTAATGCCTAAAGAATGGCAGAGATTTCCCAAACCATAAGAAGGAAAGCCGGGAAAAATTTTGCGGCTTAGCCTGACGGTGCAAAGTTTTTTTGTATTTAAAATAAGATTACATGCCTGCAGGTGACTTTTTACAAATGAATAATCAAAGTTTACATTATGCGCTACAAAAATTTTATCGTGTAACAATTCATAAACTTTTTCCGCCACATCTTCAAACAACGGAGCCTCTTGCACCAACTCATTAGTGATGCCTGTCATGGATTGAATGTAATAAGGAATAGGTTGCTGCGGATTGATCAACGTTTGAAAAACATCAATTACTTTGTTGCCATCAAAAATATGAATGCCAATTTCAGTAATGCCATGGGCCTGCGCATAACCGCCAGTGGTTTCTATGTCAACTATGGCATACATAAGGGACAATAAATTTCGGCAAAAAAACAAACTGAAAAATCACCCTGCCGAAGAATGGACATGAATATTATTTAAACAACCTCCCGTCAAATGCAAATCTTTTTACACTTATAATCTTTACCTTTTTAAAATCAGGGTGAAGTGGATTTATTAAAATATTATTTTCTTCGGGTACAATTGCTGAAGGTACTTTCAGGAGGAGAGATTGCTTTTGCAAAAGAAACTCATTTCCCAGGTATTGGCATATATAAGGATCGGTTTGCCAGTTGCGGCTCATAGCACTTGCTGAAACGGATGGTACCTCCATCTGCGGTACTTCTATCCTGATGAGAACATTATCTAACAACTCGTCATAGCTGGCGCTATAAACTAAAATTTCCAGCAGCGAAAGAGAAATTGCCAAACTTGTATATATTACCGGCAGTCCTTTGCTGTTCCACCGGCCACCATACAGGCGGGCTCCTTCACCGGATATATCATAACTGTAACGTTCGGCAGCAAACCTGTAAACTATCATATATAAACACCATGCAATATCCGGCCAAGTTGATTTTTTACCAGTTCAATGCCATTAGTGGTTTTAAGAGAATCGAAATTCAAAAGCTCACCCAGCACTCGCTTATCTTTTTTAAGCCAGTCATAAAATGCATTCGCATCTGTAAAAACCTCCAGGCCCATATCTATCAAAGACTCTAAATGGAGAATCCGGTCAACATAAATTCCTTCAAAGCTCTTGTTATCTTTGGCGTATCGCTGCAATGTTTTTTCAGAAAGATGTAATATGGACGCCCATTCCCTTTGTGTAAAGGGAATTCGCCTTGCAATTTTTTCAAATTTGCTGTAAGAAAAACTTTGGTTTCCTGGTATTATTTTTACTGGCCTGTAAATGGCTACTGGTTCCTGCATCATGTTTGCAGTCAGATCATCTTCCAGCTCTTTTTGCTGTCTTTTTTTTGCTCGCTTCTTCATATAGCCGTCTTTTGTCTCATGAATGTAAGACTTTTGTCCCGAAACAAAAATTTTTTTCCAAAAGATTTTGTTAGTCAATTTGGTTTTATTTACTATGACAGAAGAAAAAATAGAAATGTTTCGCAACAGGCTGGCAAAAGTTTATAAGCATTTAAGTAAGCAAGCCCGCCGCCTGAACATTAGCTGTTACAGGGTATATGATCATGACCTGCCGGAGTATCCTTTATGTATAGAATTTTACGCTGATAAGTTGTATGTGGCAGAATATAAACGACGGCATAATATGACAGAGGAAGAACATGATGAATGGATGGAGAAAAGCCTCAATGTGATCTGTGAAGTGTTATCCATATCAAAAGAAAATATTTTTTTAAAACTTCGCCAGCGAAAGCCAGGCCGGTTGGGGCAATATCAAAAACTGGATGAGGTGCAACATGAATTTGTGGCAGAAGAAAATGGATTGAAGTTTATTGTCAATCTTAGCGACTACTTAGACACCGGTTTATTTCTCGATCATCGCATCACAAGACAAAAGGTGAGAGAGCAAAGCGCCAATAAAAAAGTGTTGAATCTCTTTGCTTATACAGGTTCGTTTTCGGTGTATGCAGCAGCAGGCGGAGCATCAGAAGTGGTGACGGTTGATCTTTCTAAAACCTATTTGCATTGGGCTGAAAGAAATATGCAGGCAAATGGATTTCCCATCAGTTACTCACCTGTAGGAAATAGCGGGTTTAAATTTATTCATGCTGATGTAATGCAATATTTGAAAACATTGCCTGCTGATTATTTTGATATCATTATCATGGATCCGCCTACATTCAGCAATAGCAAAAGGATGGAAGATTTTCTCGATATACAAAATGATCATGTGGAACTGATCAATGATTGTTTGAAAACTTTAAAACCGGCCGGAGTTCTTTATTTCAGTACTAACTTTCGCCGATTTGTTTTAGATAAAGAACAAATAAAAGCCACTTCAATTAAAGACATTACCAAAGCAACTACACCCTTCGATTTTGAAGGAAAATTGTTTCGCTGGTGTTATTACATTGTAAAGTGAGCATTTTGATATTTTTTATTCAACGAGGATCCATTGCGTCATATAGCCGTTCTTATTCGCAATTTTAACCAGGTACATTCCTTTTGGCAGGTTTGCTACAGGAATATCCACTCTTCCTTTAAAACCCCTGACGCTTTTATGCATCATCAATTTGCCATTGATGGTATAGATAAGCAGGTTATCGTAAGCATCAGAAATATACGTTGTCATTAATCTTGTTCTGATCACATTAGGAAAAATAAAGCTGATCCATGTTGGGTTATTATTTACTGCAATCGTTTTTGAATAATCCCATTTGCCATCTTTGTTTACAATACGTAAGCGATAAAATTTTTTCTGTGCGCCCCGCATGCTAAGGGCTAATTGATAAATATTTTCTGTCGCTTGATTTTTTGCGGGTACAATTTGTTCTCTTGTAAAGCTGATGCTATCTATACTGCCTTCTATTTCGTATTGCAAAATGTTTTGTTCAGTGCTGCGCCATCCAAGTTGCGCCACGTTACTAAATATTCTTTTGCCCGCAAACTCCAAAATACTGATCTGCACACTGGTGGTGGCTTCCATTTTATAAACTGCACCTTCTGTCAGTGAACAAACGTATAATGATCCATCTTCGCCTTCGCCAAATGCTGCAATGCTGCGGGGGAAACCACCGGTTTGTTGTTTTACAACTTTTGTATTGCCACTATCACTTACCATCCATTGATTGCCTGATACATAATCGGCAAAGATGTAATAGCCGTTTAGTGAAGGGTATTCTGATCCGCGATAAACATATCCTCCTGTTACTGCAAAGCCACCGGTTGCCTGGATATGTGGATAATCAAAAATGGGAGAGACATACTGATCAGCGGGTTTGCAACCGGCAGTATTATAAGTGGCCTTTCCTTCATAACATCGCCATCCATAGTTGATGCCTTTTGTTTCGCCGGCTTTTCTGAAATTAATTTCTTCCCATTTATTCTGGCCTACATCGCCGATCCACATATCATGCGTCAGTCGGTCAAAGCTCCATCGAAATGGGTTGCGCAAACCCAATGCCCATATTTCATCGGCAATAGTTGTATCACTTACAAAAGGATTATCTGGCGGAATAGAATAATTCAAAGGGAGAGTAGTGTTGTTAATATCAATGCGAAGCATTTTGCCCAGCAATACTTTTCCGTTTTGCGCATTGTTAGGCAGATCGCCGCCTCCGCCGCCATCACCTGTGGCAAAGTATAAATAACCACCTGGTCCAAAGTTGAGCTTGCCGCCATTATGATTGCCCGCAGCACGATGAGGTATTGTAATAATTATTGTCCGGGTTGTTGTATCGGCTTTGTTTGCATTACTGCTTACTTTATATCTTGATACTTCAACATCGCCCTGCAGGTTGGTATAGTAAACAAAAAATAATCCGTTGTTTTTATAATCAGGATGAAAAGCCAAACTTAGCAATCCTCTTTCACCATTTGTGGTAATACCCGGAACAGAAATAAAATCACCCAGAAAATTAAATGACTTGTCATACACTTTAATTAAACCCAATTTTTGCACAACAAATAAACGATTGCTGCCATCGGGGGCACTTACTATCTCTACAGGTTGGGACAATGAGGTGATAACCTTCCTGTAGCTAAGTGTGGGTTGCGAAAAAACAAAATGGCAACCAAAGGTTATACTAACAGTAAAGACCAGGTAAAGTATTCTGCAACGATGCATGCCGGTATCAGGTTGGTATTATCAATTTACGAATTAAAACTGGTTAAAGATTGTTCAAAAGGCCAGACGATGCGCCAGGCTTTTTGAAACCACGATAAGGCGATTGGAAATTAAGGATAGCAAGGGTCTGACGTCCTCGTCTGACCCCAATAGAAAGATTCAATGATAATCACAACGATTGATTTGCGCCGCCATGTAGTTTGAACGGATTTAAATCATCATTGAATGGCCATAAAAGGTCAGACGGGGGCGTCAGACCTTTTGAAATAAAAAAAGGTTGCCTGCGCAGCAACCTTTTTAAGTATTTAAAGGTGATATTATAAGGTCTTCAATACATCATTCATGCCTCTGACAGCAGCAGCGCTTTTATTAAATTCAGCCAGCTCTGCTTCGTTCAGTTCAAAGTCAAGAATTTTTTCCCATCCATTTTTACCAATAATAACAGGCACACCGAGGCAAATATCTTTTTGACCATACTCGCCATCCAGTGATACGCAGCAGGTAAACAATTTCTTTTCATCTCTTACAATAGCTTCTACCATGGCAGCGCCAGCAGCGCCGGGAGCATACCAGGCAGAAGTACCAATTAGTTTTGTCAGCGTGGCGCCGCCAACCATTGTATCAGCTACTATTTGTTTTTGCTGTTCAGCAGATAAAAATTTAGTTACAGGTACAGAGTTCCATGTAGCCAGTCTTATTAAAGGTATCATCGTTGTATCGCCGTGACCACCTACAACTACTGCATTCAGATCAGCGGGGCTGCAGCCTAAGTGTTGGCTAAGCTGGTACCTGAACCGTGCACTATCCAATGCACCGCCCATACCGATGATTCGGTTTTTTGGTAATCCGGTTGTGGTCAGCGCCAGGTAGGTCATTGTATCCATCGGGTTGCTGATCACAATGATGATGGCATTGGGAGAATGCTTCAGAATATTTTCCGTCACTCCTTTTACAATACCAGCGTTTACACCAATCAATTCTTCTCTTGTCATGCCGGGTTTTCTGGGTAACCCGGAAGTAATGACTACTACATCACTGTTAGCTGTCTTTGTATAATCATTGGTACTGCCAACAATACGGGTATCAAAGCCAAGCAACGCTGCCGTCTGCATCATATCCTGGGCCTTGCCGTCTGCAATACCTTCTTTAATGTCCAATAAAACCAATTCAGTCGCCAGTTCTTTACGGGCAATATTATCGGCACAGGTAGCTCCCACAGCCCCGGCGCCTACAACAGTTACTTTCATGAAAGAGAAATTTATAGATTGAGAAAATTACCTGCCTGCCGTCAGGCGGGTTTGCGGCGGCAAAGATAAGGTCGTGGGTGTTTCACTTCTTCAATTCTTCTAGCATCTTTTCCAAAGGCATGGCGCCTTCAAAAACCGAGATCAGCTCTTTCTTTTTGTTGTAAAAAGCAAGAAACGGCAGGTTGTGTATGTCATAAAAAACAGGGAGCATGAAGTTTACATCCCTGCCTACCACGATATTGTCAAAACGTTTCAGGTCGTATTTGTTGTAGAAATCCAGCATCTTATCAAAAGGCAGATTGGTTGACATGATGATCTGCACTTTTTCAAATGCATCAATGTGGCTGATGATCTCTTCGGTTTTATGCTGGCAATGATCACAATCGGGGCTGAAGAGCATGATCAAAACGGCTTTCTTTTTTGAAAAATCATCTTTGGTAAAATAAGTGCTGCTGTCGGTAAGCAAGAGCCTGAGCGGCGGCACCGAAGGGAACCGTTTGTAGAGAGGCTCTTTTGGTTGTTCGGTTTGGGCGAAACAGTTCAGGGATATCATCCATATAAAGGAAAGAAGTAAGGCTCGAATCATAGGTCAAAGTACGGCATTTCCCGATTAAAGCAAATCAGAACAGTTACGGAAAAAGAGCAGAATTACAATCCCTTTGGATTAGCGTCTTTTAAAAACTAAATTTGTGATAATCTAAAAAAGTGATCATGTATTCAGAAGCACGAAAAATACACTTACTGGAAGAAGTATTGAAGGTAACTAATGAGGCTACCTTAACAGAGTTGGAGGCGGTATTGAAGAAGTCAAAAAACAAAACAGCTGGTAAAAAAAAGAAACCGAGTATTTATGATTTTGTCGGTATTCTGACTAAGAAAGAAGCCGGCAAGATGAGAAAAGCCATTGAAGAGACTTGCGAACAAATCCATCCTGATGACTGGAAATAAAGTTTTGCTCGATACCAATATTGTAATCGAAGTTTTTGACGGTAATAAAGACATTGCGGACAAGCTTAACGATCTCTCTGAATTTTATCTCCCATCAATTGTATTGGGTGAATTGTACATCGGCATAAACCGTGTGATCAATAAGGCTAAACATCTTAAGAAGCTGAACGATTTTTTAAAGTTGTGCATAGTATTGGATGTGAACAACCTCACGGCAAAACAATACGGCAAAATCATAGCAGCCTTATACAAAAAAGGAAATCCGCTTCCTACCAATGATGTGTGGATAGCAGCCATCGCCCTGCAACATAATCTTACGCTTATTACAAGGGATAATCACTTCAATGAAATAACAGGATTAAAAATAAAGGCCTGGTAAGCGAAATTCTGCATGATGTGTTTTATCGCCCTGAAGAACTTGATATTTCGATCAATGGTGAAAAGAGTGTTTACGCTGTTATTAGTTATCTTGAGCTGGCTGATATTGATTTGACGAAACCTGTCTCCGAATGACGCCGAGCTTGCCAGCCGCAAAGGCAGGTCCGCGGCAACCGCAAAGAGCCAGGAGTGAGACGTCGGCTACGAAGTCTCGTAACGGATACTCGGCATGGAAAGAAAATTCCCCCACCCAAAAAAAGAAAGGATAATATTTATGACAGAGTTTTATAAATTATTTCCAGAAGTACCAGGTCAGCTAGGAGAAAAAACACAAATGGATACGACTTCAGATCCTCCGACTGTACGCTATCTTCATTTTATTTTTGATGGATGGTTAGGCGATGATTTAATCGAATGTTTCCCATGTTACTTAATTACAACGACTTTCTTAAAGAGATTATTAATGGAAAATTTAAGTGGCTTCGATATCGAAGCTGTCGAAATTGGATATTCGGAAGTTTTCAAAGAATTATATCCTAACCGAAAATTGCCAGAATTTAAATGGTTAAAGATTAATGGGCAAATTGGTAACGATTTTTTTCTTCGTGATAAATGCCTTATAGTTAGTAAAAAAGTTTTGAAAATTTTTGAGGAAAATGGGAATATCAGAAATTGTGAAATAGAAAAAATAGTTCTTTGATATGGATTTTAATTAAGTCGTGCAAAAAACTATCTTGGGCTTTTCAGAAAAATGTATTCTTTAAATCGGCAGGAAAAGTATGTTGTTGAACGTGTTCTCCAACAAAAAATGATAAATGGAAATTAAAGTAACATTATTACCGGGGAGAAATTACCATAAAGACCTATTAATAGAAGTCGGTAATCATGAAGAACTTACTGACACGTATTATTTCTGGAGGGACGAATTTGGAAAATTAAAAAATCCATACGAGGGAATAAAGAAAGTGATATCTGACTATTTAGGTATATGGGTTTCTAAATTGGAAAAGCTTAAACTTAATGAACAGGTTTTCATTCCTATTAACTTTTCAGATGAATTTATTGGCGGGTTTAAAGTCAACTGCGATAAGCCAAAGCAAAAATCCATACAAGAAAATTGGTAAAAAAAGTGAAACGCTATCCCTTACAAAAGGTGAGTATGAAGAATTTTTTGATCAGGATAGTATTCAGCAAATAGGCACGGCGTTGGTCAAAGCAATATCCGGAATTAACACCATACCAATTTGCAAGTAATAGGCCTATTGATGGAATTGATTTGGATGGTTTAGAATATAAATCAGCAGCAGATTGGGCACAACGAACCATTGCCAATTATACCTATGGATGAGATGATGTCGGTGTTGATGTAATTCCTTTTAAAACGTTGCGAAAAAGTACCTGGAAAGACGTAGTTGGCAACTATATGTTTTGCGCTACATCAACATCTCTTGCCTATGCTCAAGGTAATGCCAAGGTTGCAGCATATCTTCAATCCCACGGTTTTGAAACAAACAGAATTGGAAATACCAAAGGTCAATTTGCTTCTTTTACAAAACATAAAGATGCCAATCATTATCTGATCAAGCCAAAAGATAACGCAAAGGCGGATAGAGGAGATTTAATTTTTTTACAGGATCCTAATCGAAGTGAGCAGAATTCAGGACACGTTGCCATTTTAGCAACTAACACAAGAATCCAGGATAAAGGAGGATTTACTGTGAACGTATATACGACTAATGCAGGAATCACCAGTGATCCAAGCAAAGAAACAAACTTGTTTGGAGAATCGATTTACTATTTTGAGAAGATTGATGATGGCAATTTTAAATTAGTTGTAAAATGGGTTAAGAACATAGATACAAATACTTGGGAAAGAAAAGACATGCGTGATAAAAATTTGTACCTGCAAGGATTTGGACGAGTAGATGAAAATAAGATAGATCCGAAAAAAAATGAAACAAAAGAAGAAACTACTAATGCGAATAATAAAACCAATTAGATTGTAATGCAACATGGAATGAAAATATTTAAAGCCATATTGATACTGTCCTTAGTAATTTTTGTAAGTAATTGTAAAAATAAATCTCACAAAAAAAACCAGGTTTCCATTGTACCGGTTGAATCGGAACTTATGTTGTATTTTAAAAAAAATAATTGGCAATTTCCAATTCAAGTTGATACATCTCGTATGAAGGTTATTTTGTCGAATGAAACCCAGCAGGGTAATGTGATCTTCTCAATTCAGGGAAAACTTTATGAATGGTGTATTTCAGACAGTATTATTTTTAAACATCATGCCAATCAGGCTATAAGAATTCATGAGATAGTAGTAAATGAAATTGATAAATCAAGGTTCCAAATTATGTGTATGATCGATTTTTATGAAAATGGCGAAATAAGGAATGGGACTGTTCTGCCTGTTGAGGGACATAGTATTATAGAAAATAAGTTTTTAAGACAAAGAGAAATTGCAGTTTTAATGCTGAATCATGATACACTTACTTTCTCAAATTGGAAACAATGAATTGAAAAGGCAAAGGAAAAAATAAACCTTAAGACAAAAAGGTAATTTTTAATAACTGGTATATGAAAATTGTAAAGCAAATTTTTTTAATAGCTCTGACATTTTCAGTAGTCGCAGCTTCGGCGCAAAGTAATAACCCATACAAGAGCATTGGTAAGAAAGGCGAAACGCTATCCCTTACAAAAGGTGAGTATGAAGAATTTTTTGACAGGGACAGCATACAGCAAATCGGTACTGCGCTTGTCAATATCCGTACCATGAAAGTGGTTAGATTTTTAAAAGAAGAAGAAATAAAAGAAAGGCAGCAGAACGAAAAGCAAAGCAGGTTTTTAAGCGTAGACCCAATCAGTGCACAATATCCGATGTTAACACCATACCAATTTGCTTCAAATAATCCTATTTCAGGAATAGATCAGGATGGATTAGAATATATTCACTTTACCGTAATCCTCAACAAAGACGGAAGTTTTTTTAAGAAGGTTATTGCAAAGGATTTTCGAAATCGAAGTGAAGCTGAAATGAACAAAATGCACGGAACAAAAGATTTTTATAAAACGTATTCAGCAGGATTCGGTCCGGAAGGAAGGGGCGTAAAATACACTTATTTTAGAATGAATGATGAAGGGAAACTAATACCTGAACCAGCAGAAAAGACTTGGGAGGTAAGACAAGATGGGGGTGACATGTTGTCGAGGCATGGCTTATATTACGGCGAAGGTTCTATAACTACGAAAGGGCCGTTATTTGAACATGAGCAAGCTCCAGGAAAAGGATATTACGATTTTGGATATAAGCCGATAGATATGGGCGATGCTTTAGGAAGGTCACATGATAAGGAAGAAGACAATACAAGCTTTAAGGGTTGGCAAAATCCACAAAATATTCTTGCGGATATACGATTTGTTAAAGGGCTTGAAAAATTTTTGGAATTAGCAAAAGACGAGAATTACAAAGATCCCTTTACAGGAAGAAGGCCCAGTGAAGAAGGTCTTAGCTCGATAAGAAACGCAATCAAATTATTTACAGCAGAAATAGGAAGAAAAAAATTGCAGATTGATTTACAATTCGGATCTGGAAAAATGAGTGCAGACTTACATATGCGTATTTCTAAGCTGATCACACAGGCAGAAAGTACAGACGTTGCATTACCCGAACCAAATAAGACTGACAAATGAGGCTAATATTTTTGAGCATTTTATTCATGTTTTTTTTCTCTTGTAGTAAAAAAAAATACTCGGTGACTGAAACGTATGTATATAACGCTAACGGCTTTTCTGAGGGTCTTACCTTTTCCTTACTAACGGTTTATGAATATGGTAAAGATAAATTGCCTAAAGAATTCAAAGATTCGATAAGAGTAGATTTACATTACACCGGGAAGGGCCCGGTAAAGAAAAAAATATTCTTTTTTAAAGACAATGGCAGTTACTATTGGAGAGTTTTTGTATCAAAGAATGAGTACAAGACGATGCCTCTGGCTTTTGAAAAAGACAATTGGTATGGCGTATGGAGTGGAAATTTTGAAAGTGGATTGTTTAAAACCAACAAGCATAGTTTTTTTATTTTTTGCGATTCTATTGGCCAAATAAGCATATTTGAAAAAATACAACAAACCAATCTCTAAGTGAAAAGATACATCTCACTCTTTATCCTTGTAGTTTGTTTTAATACTTCTTTTTCCCAAAATACCTTTGATGCCGTAAGAATAAAAAATGATGAGCTTTTACGAAAGCTTGAAAGCATTATTCAAAACAACGGATCATTTAAGGAAGCGGTGTTTCTTTCAGAGCAAGGCTACGAAAACAAAGTATCGCCATTTAATTATTACTATGATTTTATAAAAGGCTATACCAAATTAGCAGAGAAGTATTTCCGCTTCTTAAATGCACCGGCATACCGGCAACCGGATAGCCTTAATTATTTGTTGAACCTGGCGTTGTATAATGTTATGTGCAAGCCAATTCCTGTGAAGGATGATTCAGTAATAATTAATACCGCTCCATTCATCTACAATTTTGACGACCCGCAGGGCGACAAAGACTTCAGCAGCACATTTGTTACGAGATTACTGGCTACTCATGAAGGCAATTGCAGAAGCCTGACTTATTTGTACAAAAAATATTGGCTGACGAAACAGGCGCAAGATGCTGGCTGGCGCTTGCGCCAAATCATATTTACATAAGAAATTTTAGCAAACAAACGGGCTGGTACAATACTGAACTTACAAGCGGAACATTTCCCACGGATGCCTGGATAGCAGCTACAGGTTATGTCAGCGCAGATGCTATTCGAAGCGGTGTTTATATGGACACACTTAACAACCAGCAATCCATTGGCCTGTGTATATTGGATTTGGCGCATGGTTATATCAAACAAACCAACAATTATACAGATGGCTTTGTGCTGAAATGCTGCAATTTGGTTTTGCAATATCATTCTGTAAACCCTATGGCTTTACTGTTAAAAGCAGAAGCGCTTAAACGCTTATACCTGAAACATAAAGGAGAAAATCATTCAGAAGCCCAAACCACTTATAAGCAAATGGAGCAGAGTTACATTAACCTGGTAAAAATCGGTTATAGAGAAATGCCCTTTGACGTTTATCAGAAATGGCTTAAATCGGCCCAAGCAGATAAAGGAATACGCAATCCTTTGTCGTTTGATAACAAATCGGAATAACAAATTCTTTATAATCTTCTGCCCCAATAACCCACCAAACATTCTCTCTTCACACCCCACTCTCTTTTTCACATTTCCCTATCTTTGCCGCCCTGTCAGAGACAGGCAGGCTCAAAAATTTTTAATTGGCTCGTAGCTCGCAGCTATTAGCTCAAAGCTTAATCTATGGCAACTACAGCAGATATCAGCCGGGGTCTTATCATCAAGCTCGATGGCAGCTTGTACTCGGTAGTGGAATTTGGCGAAAACAAAACGGCCCGTGCCGCAGCTAAAGTGTGGGCAAAACTAAAGGGGGTGGACAACAACCGCTCTATTGAAAAAACATGGAACTCGGGCGACAATATTTTCCCTGTTCGTGTGGAGAGAAAAGACTACCAGTTTCTTTATAAAGATGATACCGGTTATAACTTCATGAACAATGAAACCTTTGAGCAGGTAGCCGTGCAGGAAAGCCTGGTAGATGCACCCCAGTTTCTGAAAGAAGGGCAAAACGTATCGCTGCTGATCAATACGGAAACTGAATTGCCAATGAGTGTTGAGCTGCCCGATAAGATCGTTATGAAAGTGACCTATACAGAGCCTGGATTGAGAGGAGATACAGCTACCCGTACATTGAAACCAGCTACTATTGAAACCGGCGCCACTGTCAACGTTCCTTTGTTTGTGAATGAAGGCGAACTGATCCGTGTTAATACTAAAACTGGTGACTATATTGAAAGAGTGAAGGAATAATTTTTTAATAAAAACATGAAAAATGGCCTGAAATCACCCGGTTTTGGGCCATTTTTATTTGATTTTCCCTTGTTTTCATCGAAAATGGGCAAAAATCCTTGATTTGCTGATATTGATTTCCTTACCTTAGCCAACCATTTAATAAAATTTAAATTTTCTATTAAATTGAAAAACATGGACTTTAAGCAAATACAGGAATTGATCAAACTGATCAACAAATCAAATATCGGAGAGCTGTCAATTGAACAAAAAGATTTTAAGGTTACCATCAGGCAAAAAGAAGAAAACGTTACACAGGTAGTATCGGCTCCCGTTGCCGCACAACCTGCGGCTTATGTGATGCCACCTGTTGCTGTGGCTCCGCAACCAGCCGCAAGTCAGGCCCCCGCTGCCGCTGCTGAAAAACCTAAAGCCACCGAGGCTGCCGCTTCAAACCTCATTACTATTAAAAGTCCTATGATCGGTACATTCTACCGCAAATCAGCACCTGATAAACCCAACTTCGTAGAGCCCGGCGATGACATCACCGTGGGTAAAGTTGTTTGCATTATTGAAGCCATGAAACTGTTTAATGAAATTGAAAGCGAAGTAGCCGGCAAAATCGTAAAAGTATTGGCAGAGGATGCTTCACCGGTAGAGTATGATCAGCCGCTGTTTTTGGTAGAGCCTGCTTAAAAAATATGCAAATATGCCAATGTGCAAATTTGCAAATGCTCTGTTCGGAAATCCCTAACAACACAACTATAGCCTATTATGCAAAAAGAACTTATTGATAATAATCCACTCCTTAAGTTATCAATCAATTTTTCGCTTGGCATAATTGCCTATTGTGAGAACCTGGAATCGAACAAAAAATATGTATTGGCACGGCAATTATTAAAGTCTGGAACCTCGATAGGCGCCAATGCAATGGAAGCTCAGAATCCGGAAAGTAAAGCTGACTTTATTCATAAAATAAAAGTAGCTGCCAAAGAAGCAGATGAAACACAATACTGGCTTATCCTCTGTGATTATTCAAATAGTTATCCTGATTGTAAAGATTTATTAAGCAAACTTGAAGAATTAAATAAGATTATCGGAAAAATTTTAGGCACTGCAAAACGCAAATCGCCTTTCAGTTATTTACTTAGTTTCTTTTACTTTTAATTAATCCAAACACTGATGTTCAGATTTGCACATTTGCATATTTGCCCATTAGCACATTAAAATATGTTCAAGAAAATATTAATAGCCAACAGGGGAGAGATTGCTCTCCGTGTTATTCGCACCTGTCGTGAGATGGGAATCAAAACGGTTGCCGTTTATTCTACTGCCGACAGAGACAGCCTGCATGTAAAATTTGCTGACGAAGCTGTTTGCATTGGTAAGCCGCAAAGCAGCGACTCTTATCTCAACATGGCCCACCTGATGGCTGCTGTTGAAATCACCAATGCCGATGCCATCCATCCCGGTTATGGTTTTTTAGCAGAGAATGCAAAGTTTGCCGGTATATGCAATGACCACGGTATAAAATTCATTGGTCCCACTCCGGAAATGATCAATAGCATGGGTGACAAAATCACAGCCAAAGAAACGATGATCAAAGCAGGTGTGCCGGTAGTGCCGGGTGGCGAAGGTTTGTTGCAAAGCCTTGATGAAGCCAAAGGTCTTGCAAGAGAAATGGGTTATCCCATTATATTAAAAGCCACGGCTGGTGGCGGTGGAAAAGGTATGCGTATCGTTTGGCAGGAAGAGGATTTGGAAAAAAACTATGACACGGCCAAGGCTGAAGCATTAGCTGCTTTCAGAAATGATGGCATCTATATGGAAAAATTTGTAGAAGAGCCAAGACATATAGAGATACAGGTAGCCGGCGATCAGTATGGTAATGTATGCCACATGAGTGAAAGAGATTGTTCCATACAGCGTCGTCACCAAAAGCTGGTAGAAGAATCACCGTCACCGTTTATGACGGATGAGCTTCGGGAAAAAATGGGTGAAGCTGCTAAGAAAGCTGCCAGCGCCATCAGCTATGAAAGTGTTGGCACCATTGAGTTCCTGGTTGATAAAAACCGCAATTTCTATTTCATGGAAATGAATACCCGCATACAGGTAGAACATTGCGTGACGGAGGAAGTGATCAATTTTGATTTGATAAAGGAGCAGATCAAGATTGCTGCCGGTGAACGTATTTCGGGTAACGATTACATTCCGCAAATGCATTCTATTGAATGCCGCATCAATGCTGAAGATCCTTATAATGATTTTCGTCCGTCACCCGGAAGGATCAGCGTATTGCATCAGCCCGGTGGTCATGGTGTAAGGGTAGATAGTCATGCGTATGCCGGTTATGTTATTCCGCCGTATTATGATTCCATGATCGGCAAGCTGATCACCATTGCCCGTACAAGAAACGAAGCGATTGATACCATGTACCGTGCTTTGAGTGAATATGTGATTGAAGGAGTAAAAACAACCATTCCATTTCATTTGCAGTTGATGCAAAACGAACGGTTCCGCAGCGGTGATTTTAATACAAAGTTTATAGAGAGTTTTAAATTGAGCTGATGTTCAGCTTTACTGATACAAAACATCCCGGTCATAAGGCCGGGATATTTTTTTGGGTAAAAAAGAATGCAACAAATTCAATGTACATGTCTGTGGTATTAAGTGCAGGAACAGGGAAGGCTCTTTTGCTATTCTATAGCATTGTTGTCCCGCTAAAATTTATCATGTTGGGCTAAAGCCCATATCGGATGCGGTTTTCATTGCCCCACCCTTAAGGGTGGGGCAATAATACAGAACACACAGGCCCAATGGGCTTTAGCCCAATTTAGCCGGACAATAGTGATTCTATATCATTTACCATTTAACCCTTTATTTATTATTCAATGCCGCTACAATCGTTTTAAAACTTTCCAACCCTGCTTCCAAATTCTCTACAATCTCTTCTGCCAATACATCAGGGTCAGGAAGATTATCCAAATCAGCAAGCGATTTATCTTTTAGCCATGTGATGTCCAACGATGTTTTATCTCTCGCAACAATCTCCTCATAACTAAACTTCCGCCAGCGGCCTTCGGGACTATCCGTTGCATGGTAAGTTTCTTTTCGCTTATGACGGTTACTAGCGTTGTAGCAGGTAATAAAATCCTGCAGGTCTGCAAGCTTTAAAGGATTTTTTTTAAGTGTATGATGAATGTTGGTGCGGTAATCATAAAACCAGGTCTCTTTTGTCCACGGGTCTTTGCTGGAAGGTTTGTTATCAAAGAACACCACATTGGCTTTTACACCGTTGGCATAAAAGATTCCTGTTGGTAAGCGAAGAATGGTATGCACATC
>Ga0187893_10004496_pt1 | contig 26429 bp, 19 predicted proteins | sample MA1701074metaG_FD_139574 | JGI IMG/M metagenome (GOLD analysis project Ga0187893, IMG submission 139574) | White microbial mat communities from a basaltic lava cave in the Kipuka Kanohina Cave System on the Island of Hawaii, USA - MA170107-4 metaG ... | reverse complement strand
GTGGTTGATTCCACGGTGGTAACGCGCATGGGACACCTCCTTATTTGTGAGGCATTCGCCATTTGTGAGGCATTCGCCCCAAAACAGAATACCACAAAAATGTTATTAAGTGAACAGTATTGCCGCTAGCCCTGGCCTCGCAGGTCTCCCGAATCAAGTCATTCCGGCGATTTCTCCGCACATCGGGATAGCGCACCTGAACGCGGGTGGAATCGGAATGTGCGGTCGTGACGTTCGCAAAGGCGGGCTATGCCGACTGTTGCCACCTCTGAGTTGTTACCTATGTCCGTCTTTTGCCGCTCTGCGCGGCGGCCCGCACCGCGAGATGCTCACCTCCATTGACGCTTTCCTGGCTGGAAACCTGGAGACCAGTGACAAGCGCATCCTGATGCAGTTGGCGGATGTGCGTGTTGCCATCCGACAGGTGCTGGACCAACTGTCCGGAGAGTTTTACCCAGTTGGATGGAATTTAGGCTGCCGTTTTGCAATCTTGGCTAAGTATTTTGCGGTGACGGCAGATAGACAGCATCATTTCGTCACACAATTGCCTGTGCAGAAGCTGCACAACCAGGCCGTTGACACTGTGCACGATCTAAGGCAGTCTATACATAGATGGACTATGATGGATAACGCCAGAGCCAGAACCAAAGCTGAGATCCCACCTGGGACCCTTGAAATGCTGATTCTTAAAACGCTCAAACGGTTCGGCCCGAGCCACGGTTATGCGATAGCGAAATCGATTCAGCAGGCTTCCGAGGAGGTTCTCCGCGTCGAAGAAGGGTCGCTCTACCCGGCCCTGCAGCGCATTCTGATGAAAGGCTGGGTGACCGCGGAGTGGGTCCAGGCAGGTCCCAAGCGCCGGAGCCGTATCTACCATCTCACAGTGGAGGGCAGAAAACAGCTTTCGGCCGAGATCTCCGAATACCGTCGTGTCTCGCAGGCAATCGAACGGGTTATCCAGCCCGCGTGAGAAGGAGTGTTCATGAAGTGGTTGAGCCAGATTCGCCGCAGGCTTGCGGTTCTTCTCAACCGCGACCGTTTTGATCGCGATCTCGAACAGGAGATGCAGTCTCATCTCGAGATGCAGGTTGAGGAGAACCTGCACAACGGTATGGCTGCCGAGGAGGCACGTTACTCAGCCGAACGGCAGTTCGGGAATGTGACACTCCTGCGGGAAACGAGTCGGCAATTGTGGGCCTGGGCATCACTCGAGCAGTGGGCGCAGGATGTCCGGTATGCCATTCGGCAGTTGACCGCGGCTAAGGGGTTCACCGTTACTGCCACCCTGACGCTGGCGCTGGGCATCGGCGCGAACACGGGGATCTTCACGCTGGTCCACGCGCTGATGCTGAAGTCGCTGCCTGTCGCCGACCCGGAACGCATCATCCGCATTGGCGACGGCGATAACTGCTGTGGGCTGGGCGGCCCGCAGGGCCGTTTCTCGCTCCGCTCCTATCCGCTTTATTCCTACCTGCGTGATCACACGCCGGAGTTCGAGGAGATGGCCGCTTTCCAGGCCGGCATCCGCAAAGTGGGCGTGCGACGTGCCGGCACAACTACGTCCGAGGCCTTCGTCGACCAGTTTGTCTCCGGGAATTACTTCAAGACGTTCGGTGTGCGGCCATTCGCCGGCCGCCTGATCGGTCCTTCCGACGATGTCCGCGGCGCCCCTCCGGTTGCAGTGATGAGCTATCGCGCGTGGCAGCAGCACTACGGCGGCGACCCATCGGTCATTGGCTCCTCGTTTGTGATCGAAGGCGCTCCGTTTACTGTGGTGGGCATCGCCCCGCCGGGCTTCTTCGGTGCCGTGCTCCGACCCGACCCGCCCGACTTCTGGATGCCGCTCGCCACCGAGCCGGCGACTCACGGCAAGAACTCCGTCCTCGACGCGAAGGGCCTCTACTGGCTCTATGTCTTCGGCCGCATCCGGCCCGAGACGCCACTCGCCACCGTGGAAGCGAAGGTCATTCTCGAACTGCGGCGGTGGCTCCTCGCCAACATCGTTCCGCAATACGAGGACTACCAGAAGGCCCTTGAGCGTGAGTACATCGGACTGATCCCAGGCGGCGCCGGGGTCTCACAACTCAGGGAAAACTACAGCAACGATCTTCGCCTTCTCATGGGCATCACTGCGCTGGTGCTGCTCATCGCCTGCGCCAATCTGGCAAACCTTCAACTGACGCGTGGAGCGGCGACCGCGGCCCAGACTTCGATCCGCGTCGCACTTGGCGCTCCGCGTTCCCGCCTGATCCGCCAGGTGCTGATCGAGAGCACGGTTCTCGCTCTTCTCGGCGCCATCGTCGGGTTACTCGTCGCGTCTCAGACCGGGGGACTTCTGCTTCGCCTCGCTTTTCGCGGATCCACCTATGTGCCCATCGAGACCGCTCCTTCGCTGCCCGTACTCGGCTTCGCCTTTCTTGTTTCCGTCGCGACAGGCATCGTGTTCGGCATCGCGCCTGCATGGGCTGCCTCGCGGTCCGATCCGGCTACAGCGCTTCGTGGGGCCGGCCGCTCCGGCACCATCCGTTCGATGCTCCCGCAGAGGACGCTGGTGGTCATCCAGTCGGCGCTCTCACTTGTGCTGCTGGCTGCCGCGGGGCTGATGGTGCAGACGCTTCGCAACCTCACCACCCAACAGTTCGGATTCCGGATAGAAGACATGATGGTCGTCAACGTCAACGCTGCCGCCGGCTACGCACCGCAGAAGCTCGCGGCCATCTATGGCGAGATCGACCGCCGGATGCGCGAAATACCTGGAGTGCGAAATGTGGCGCTGGCGCTCTACGGCCCCATGTCAGGCAACAACTGGCAAAGCAAAGTGACCATCGAAGCGCGCCCGCAGCAGGAGGCCATCCCTTCGTGGAACCGCGCCAGCCCTAGCTTCTTCGATACTATCGGTGCCCGCATCCTGCGCGGCCGCGGCTTCGATGAGCGCGACACACCCAACTCCACCCACGTCGCCGTCGTGAATCAGGCATTCGTGGACACCTGGTTTCCGAACGAGGACCCCATCGGCAAACGCTTCGGGCTGGGAGGATACGAACATCGCGCCGATTACACGATTGTCGGGGTGGTGAACACGATCCGTTTCCGCCGGCCGCGTGCCCCTGGCCGCCAAATGTTCTTCCTGCCGCTGCTCCAGATGTCGAAGAGCGACTGGGAGGACAACGGTAAGGCGCGATCCAACCTGATCGATAGCATCATCCTCCGTGTCAACGGTGCTCCGCACGATCTGTCACTGCGCGCGCAGCGTGCCCTGGGCACCATCGACTCGAATCTGACTATGCTGAACATACTCCCAGCCAGTGAGATGCTCGGCCAGCAGCTCGCGCGTGAACATATGATGGGCGTGCTGGCGCAGCTTTTCGGCATTTTGGCATTAATCCTCGCCTCGGTCGGCCTGTACGGCATCACTGCTTACTCGGTCGCACGCAGAACCAGTGAGATAGGAGTGCGGACGGCGCTCGGCGCCACGCGCGCGCAAGTCTTCCACTTGATTCTCAAGGGCGCTTTGGCGCAAACCGGAATCGGGCTGGCAGTCGGAGTCCCGGCGGCGCTGCTGGCCGGCCGCCTGCTCGCGGGCCAAGTCTACGGCGTCAAGACATCGGACCCGATGGTCCTTACCGTTGCGTGCATTGTGCTGGGTATGTGTGCTGCGATTGCCGGAACGATTCCTGCGCTGAGAGCGAGCAGCGTTGATCCGGTGACTGACTGCCTTGCGATCCGAGTAGCTTCATGCCTTTGAACCGGTCGGGTCAGATGGCTGGAATTAGGACACGCTCACGTAGTCTGCATGCCGACCCTGGCGGTACTCTTGCTCGCCCATTGCTGTTCGAGACGATCCACACGCTGTTTCAGATAGCGCCAGTAGTCAGGGGACGTCTCCAATTGCGCGACCTCCTCGATCAGCCCGGAGAAGTACTTGAGGCTAACAATCGGCCCACTAATCTGCCCGTTCAGCAGCGCGACATACTTCCGCGCGCAGCCTAGCAAATCTCAAGCAACGCTCCCAGCAGGGCTCGTCGTTGGATTGTGACGTTGCGGTCGATACTCCGGTGAGCATCGGACCGAGAAACCAGAGTGAACACTACCCCTGCCAGAAAAGAGCCACGTTGGTTGTACAGAAGGAATTACCAATCTGAACGCGGCAAAATCCGCGTAAAACCGTTTTAGGACACGGCCTTCGTTTTCGTGTGCACCACCCGCTCCCGAACTGAGCGCAATATATAGTTTTTCTCGCGACCACGGCCTGCTCCGGCACGTCTCTACACGCCGAGCCTCGCCCTCCGGACCAACTCACCGAGGGTCTGGTTGGTACCCGGTTGGTAATCCTTGAATGGAAGAATCCGCTCGTGGATGGCATCTATCAGCCAGCCGGGTTGAGGAAAGAACAGGGCTTCTAACTCCGCGGCCGGCGTGATCCAGTTCCTCGATCCGACCACGACGGGGGGCCCATCGAGGTCGTCGAAACAAAGTTGGGTCAGGTTGGCCGCAACCGTATGCATCACGCATCCACGCTCCACTGCGTCACATGCCAGAAGTACCTTACCGGTTTTCCGGACAGATGCCACCAGTGGCTCGTAATTCAAAGGAGTGACCGACCGAAGGTCGATCACTTCAGCCGACAGAGCGAATCGTGCCTTGAGATCGTCTGCCGCCGCGATGGCCGTATAGAGCGCCGGCCCCAGCGTGATGATCGTCAGATCTTTACCCCTACGCTTGATGGATGGATCGCCCAAGTCGATTTCGTAGTAGCCTTCCGGAACGCCCTGCTCCACGAACATTTCGCCGAAGTCATAGACTTTCTGGCTTTCAAAGAAGATGACAGGATCGCTTCCGGCCAGCGCCGAATTCATCATTCCCTTGGCATCGTATGGAGTCACGGGGTAGACCACCTTCAATCCCGGGATGTGATGCACTAGTGCCGACCAATCCTGCGAGTGCTGCGCGCCATACTTCGCGCCGACGGAAATGCGAAGAACTACGGGCATCGGCAGTTGCCCGGCCGACATGGAGACCCACTTGGAGAGCTGATTGAAGATCTCATCTCCTGCCCGCCCCATAAAATCCGCATACATGAGCTCCGCCACCACCCGGCCGCCCTCGAGTCCGTAACCGACGGCGGCGCCGACAATAGCGGCCTCCGAAATCGGAGAGTTGAAAAGACGGTGATATGGTAAGGCTTCGGTCAAGCCGCGATAGACGGCGAAGGCGCCACCCCAGTCGCGATTCTCCTCCCCGAAAGCGATCATGGAGGGGTCAAGCGAGAAGCGGTGGAGCATCGCCTCGAATATGGCGTCGCGGACATTGTAGGCCTTCATCTTGGGCACTGGTTTGCCCAGATCGGTAGGCGTGCGGATCTTGCCGCGAATCTGTTGCACTCTGGGGTTTTCCGCCAGATCTTGGAGGAACTCGGGCTTGCGGTCGTCAAACTTCTCCATGCGCCGATTGGAGAACATGACGTTGCCTACAAGCTCGGAGCCGGCGTTCACGCGCGGACTGGCGCTCAGATCAACCGCAAGCTGGAACATGTCGAAAATCGCGGCGTCAATAAACGCCTTCGCGCTGTCCAGCACGTCTTCGGTCAACGTCCTGTTCTCGAGAAGTTTAGTGCGGAACGCGCGGAGGGAATCGGCCTGCTGCCAGCGCTCAATCTCCTCCTTCGATCGATAGCTCGAAGCGTCGGAAGGCGAGTGGCCGCTGATGCGATAAGTAACCGTGTCCAGTAGGACGGGACCACGACCCTCCAGCAGCACCTGTTTCTTGCGCCGGAATGCGTCGATGACCGGCAGGGGATCGTACCCATTGACTCGCTCGGCATGCATCTGGTCCGGATTGACACCCGCGCCGACTCGCGCGATGAACTGCACGCCCATGGTTTCACCGAGCGGCTGCCCGCCCATCCCATAGAAGTTATTCATGCAGTTAAAAATGATCGGCAGCCCACCACCTAACGCCCGGTCCCAAAGCTTCCGGTACTGATCCATGGCGGAAAAAGTGATGCCTTCCCAGACGGGGCCGCAGCCGAACGAAGCGTCGCCGATGTTAGCGACGACGATGCCCGGCTTGCGATTGACCCTTTTGTAGAGAGCCGCGCCGGGCGCGATCGATCCGGAGCCGCCTACGATCGCGTTGTTGGGGTAGATTCCAAACGGCGCGAAGAACGCGTGCATGGATCCGCCGAGGCCGCGGTTGAAGCCGGTCTCTCGGGCAAAGATCTCGCTATAGGCGCCATATACGAAGAACCGAAGCGCCAAACCCTTCACGGAGCCGCCATAGCCCTGCTCCACCGGTCGAAGGATCGCGCCGTCACGATAGGACTTCATGATCTCCCACAATCGCTTTTCGCTCAACTGCCGGATCGCGGAAAATCCCTTGGCGAGGATCTCGCCGTGACTCCTGTGCGAGCCGAAAATGTGGTCGTCGGGTGTCAAAGAGTATGCCATGCCGACCGCAGCGGCTTCCTGTCCGATGGACAAGTGGGCGGGGCCGGCATGGTTATAGGAAACGCCTTTATAAGTCCCTTTGGTCTTGATCTCGTTGAGAATTGTTTCGAATTCCCGGATACCGCACATGTCCTGCCAGATGTTCAGGAAATCCTCGGTTGAATACGTCGCGAGCTCTTCCTCGATCGTGCCGCGGTAGGCGTTCACAGGGATCGGCGACAGCTCAATCGTGTCCCTGGCAAACACCTTTTCCGGCTCAATGATAATCGACTTGGGCATTCAAATTAACTCCTTTGACTCTTCGCATGTGAGGCAGGATGGCATCCTGCGCGGCGGTTGGTACCGCCGCCGCTCGATTCCTACACGGCGCCGAAAGGCCGATTATCAATCGGCGCGCAGCTTAACAAGCTGCCCCACAAATCATCATTAGCGCACTCCTAGAATCGCTTCCCGCAGGGCTTCGGATACTGTTGGATGCGGGAAGATAATCTTGTTTGCCTCGGACACAGAGATTCCGGTTTCAACCATGCCGGCCGCGGCGACGATGAATTCGCTCGACGCATCGCCGATGGCATGCACGCCCAGAATCTCACCGTATCGCACCCCGGTCAGGACTTTGACCATTCCGGTTCCGCTCTCATTCTCGATCAGAAATCGACCCGCGACCGCCATCGGTACGACAGACCTCTTGTATTCCACCCCCGCGGTCTTGAGTTCCTCTTCCGTCACGCCCACTGAGGCAACTTCCGGATGCGTGTAGATGACGGCAGGGACCGCATGATAACGGATTCGATCCTTCGTCCCGAACATGTTGTTGACAGCGACGATTCCTTCGCGTGTAGCCGCATGAGCCAGCATACGCCTCCCCGTGACATCGCCGCAGGCCCAGATACCGGGAACATTCGTTTTGCCCTGGTCGGAGGTCTTGACGCCTTTCGAACTAAAATCGATTCCAAGGTCGTCCAGTCCCAGTCCAGCTACCGCGGGTGCTCGACCGGTGGCGTTTAGGACGTAATCGGCAGTGGCGCTGCCCTTCGAGCCGTCGCTCGCGGCGTAACGAATCGTGTTGCCCTCGATGTCGAGCACTTTCGAGGAAAGATGAAATTCGATTCCCTTCCGCTTCAAAGCATCGAGCAGACGGATGGAGATCTCCTGGTCACTTCCGGATGCGATCTGCGGCAGCATTTCATAAACGCTCGCGTGCGTGCCAATCTCATGGAAGAAGCACGCGAACTCCAGGCCAATATAGCCGCCGCCGATGATCGCAATTCTCTTCGGGATCCTGGTGAGACCAAAGACCGTGTCGGAATCGAGCACGAGAGCGGAATGAATCCCAGGAATCGGCGGTACTGCCGGTCGCGAGCCGGTCGCGATCAGGATATTTCTCGCCTCCCAGCGCTGGGCGCCAATCTCGACCGAATTCCGGGATACGATCCGCGCCTCTCCGCTGATCAGTTCGACTCCGGCGCGCCTAAGCATGCCAGCCACGCCGTTGGTGAGCGTGCCTACGACCCGGTTCTTGCGCTCCACGACCGCGAGCATATCGAATTCCAACGACCCGATGCGGATTCCGTAAGACTCGGCCTCGGTACACTCGTGGAAAAGCTTGGACGATCGCAGGAAAGTCTTCGCCGGAATGCAGCCGGCGTTCAGGCAGGTCCCGCCGAGGCGACCTTTTTCGATCAGCGCGACCTTTCTGCCCATCCGGGCGGCGTGAGCGGCGGCCTCGTATCCACCTGGACCAGCGCCGATCACGATCAGATCGTACACAGAGACTCCACGTTCTCGATCTTCTCCCTCACGATTCGCAAGAACCTCGCTCCGGGCGCACCGTCGATCACCTGGTGGTCGCACGTGAGAGAAAGTCCGATCGAGTCGATGAACTCCACCGTCCCATCCCTGCGAATGGGCTTGAGCTGGATGGCGTCCACGCCGAGAATCGCGACTTGCGGCGTGTTGATCAACGGTGTAAAGGATTCGATCCCCAGTCCGCCCAGATTGCTGATGGTGAAGGTGGCGCCTGTTAGGTCGTCGGCTGAGATCGCACCCCGAATTGCCTGCGTGGTCAGCTCCTTTATTCTGAGCGCCAGATCTCCGGCGTTCAGCTTGTCTGCGTTGCGGACTACAGCCACGATCAGCCCCCGCGGAGTGTCGATCGCGAATCCTATATGGATCTCCTGGTGTTTAAGGATTTTGCCGTCAATAAACTCGGAGTTCAACTCGGGCATCTCGAGCAGGGCTTTGATGGCGCAGAAGGTAACCAAATCATTGATGTTGATGTCTGGCACGCCTGTCGAAGCCTTGATCCGAGCGCGCAGAGCAAGGAGTCCGCGTGCGTCGGCTGAGCTATGCAGTGTGTATTGGGCAGTCGACGCCAGGGACTCTCGCATGCGGCGTGCGATTTTTTCGCGGATGGTGGAAGTGCGCTCCGTGGCGCGGACACTCGTGTCTGCCGCGTCGAGACTTGTCTCGACGCTTGGTTGATAGTACGCCCTCCGCACATCTTCTTCGAGCACCCTCGCGCCCGGGCCAGATCCGGTGACCCTTGCGGGATCAAAACGGTGCTCTTCCACAAACCGTCTTGCCCGGGGACTGAAAGCACGGGAAGGTGCGGGACCGCTTGTTGTGACGCGCGACTCCAACGGAGTCGCGACTTCGGATTTCTGAGCCCCTTCGGATTTCTGAGCCGCGACCGTAAGGGAGCGATTTGGCCTGAACGTTTCTGTACTCTCTCCCCGCTCGCCGACGACAAACAAGTTCGTAAAGACGGGAACGAGCGTGCCTTCTTCGAAAAATGTCTCGAGAAGTATCCCGTCAACCGGCGACGGGACCTCGAAAGTTGCCTTGTCCGTCTCGATCTCGACGATGACGTCTCCCGAGGAAACCGAGTCCCCTTTCCGCTTACGCCATTTCGCGACGATGCACTCTTCTACGGTATTGCCGAGTTTCGGCGCCTCGACCGCTGTCGCCATTTACCGGTAGCTCTCCATCAGCTTCCAACCGGCCTCACTAAATTGGCTGAGAGTTCGCTGGCTCGCTCCAAACCCGATGAATTCACGGGGCGCCATTCCGTCCGGCTCATAGGAACGGACGAACTCCGGCATACTCTGAAGCCGCTCGATAACATTGGGCGGTACGGGAATACCGACTCGCTCCTCGCGCGGCAAGTCTTGCGAGATAAAGGTCTGCTGATAGGACGGATGGATGGACATTAGCAAGTCGGCTCCGGCTAGCTCCGTCAGGTGGTAGTCACCCCTCAGGGCCGCGACCAGCAAGACCGCTTCGTAGCCACGCTCCTGATAGATCGAATAGGCGCGCTTGGTCACTGCCAAGCCGGCCTGCCGGATATCGGATTCGCTCACCTCCGCCTGATTATCGTAAGCGACCTCCCGCAAGAAGTCGTCCAGGCGGCCAATCATGATGACGGCGAAACACTTCCCCGGTTCGATCCTTTTCTCGCGCGCTCGGGCAATTCCGGCGCGATGCCGTTCCGCGATGGCGACTACCTGAGGCACCGTGAAGCTGACGGTGGCGGTAATCGTGATTCCCTCCGCGACGCAGTCTTCCAGGACATCGAGACCTGCCGCCGTGGCGGGCAACTTGACGGCGATGTTCGGCGCCCAGGCGTGAAAACGCTTCGCCATTGTATACATGCACTCTCGATTGCCCGCATGGAGCGGGTTCACCTGGGCACAGACGAATCCCGAGTGGCCCTTGCTGGATTCGTATTCAGGCATCAGCCTTTCGGAAGCCTTCGTGACAGCGATGCGCATCAGCGCCTCTGCTTTTTGCTCGGGCGGCAGGCTCCGTGCGAGCGCAGCGTCGATTTCCGAAGCCCACAGAGTCCGATCCGCCCGGATCGCAAGGTTGGACAGAAACGGATTAGTAGTGACGCCGATGGCGCCGCGTTTCAATCCGAGGTCCAACTCAGCCGCTTCCGCCGAATCGTGCCACCATTTCGTGCGGGTACGTTCAATGACCCAATTCAAATAGGTATCGTTCATAGGGCCTGCCCGAGCGTATTATTATCTCATTGTCGATAGCCTCTATTAGGCCCTCAACTTTGACGAGATAACGCTTCGCCCCACAGCTTCTTGCAGGGTGAAGTCAATCGCCCCCATCCCATGCGAGCAGCTTCTGCCGCGCCGCCTCGTACCGGGCGAGACGCCGCTCGTCGGATTCGCCGCGTGAACTCAGACGCTTCATGTTCATATTGTCGGCGAGGTCGGCAAGCTTGACACGCCGCGCCAGCGGGTTCTTCGCAGCGCGGTCGATGAAATCCTCGTAGCTTTCCCCGGGCCGGCGGGAGAGGGCCTCCAGGGCGGCCAAGACCTTCTCGCTGTACCCGGCTTGACGCAGGCTGTCCGCGGTCACGCTGGTATCCTCCAGTACGTCGTGGAGAACGGCCACGATCCGCGCGGGTTCATCGTCGAACTGGAGCATCACCCGAAGCGGATGAAGGATGTAGGCTTGGCCGGCCTTATCCAACTGGCCGCGATGCGCGCGGGAGGCCAATGCCACGGCATCCTCGATGGTTGGCTGTTCCACGCGCCCATCTTACAACAGGGCGGTCAGATGACCATTAGGAAGCAGGAGTTTAGCCGCTCGTTGCCCATTTACGGTCACGGCCTTAGCGGAAACTACTCAACCACGCAGATTTAGGCTACTACGGGCTGGCAATCGAATTGCTCCTGATTTTCTATGAGAGAACACTCAGGCATAGGTGACGATTTACTCAGGAAGCTGGCTGAGGCTTCGGGCCCTTGCATCACGATCGTATTGCCACAAGCCCAACTTCGAGGCTCCCCGGCGCGCAGAGATCGCACGTTTAAAAGAGTGCGTAAGGCTGTCCGGGAACTTAAGCTCGACCCCGAGCCACTACTTGCGTCGATCGAAGAGACTGCGCCTGAGGCCAAGAGCGGAAGCCTGCTCGTTTTTCAGTCCCCGAATCTGCTGGAGTGGGTCTCAACGGCGTCGCAAGTGCCCGAAAAGATTGCGGTTGCCGACCGGTTCGAGATCCGGCCATGGCTGCCTCTGAAAGACTGGGATCGTGAGTTTTACATCCTGGCGATCAGTCTGAAGCACCCGCGACTTTTACGATGCACGGGCCTTGCCGCGGAGGAGGTCGAACTACCGGCGGAAACTCCAGACAGCCTGTCAGACGCGATGCAGACACGCCCACCCGATCATTCTTTAGACAACATGTCCACTGGCGGGCCTTCGACAGGCTCGATGAAAGGCGTCCGGTTTGGCACATCCACGCTGGCCGAGGTTAAAGATGAGTATGTGCTCCACTTTTTCCTTCAGCTTGACCGCGGCGTGCGGGCCGTTCTGAAACAGAGTGAAGCCCCCCTGGTCCTTGCGGGCGTGGAGCATGAACTCGCTCTTTACCGCCGCATCAACACCTATGCCCACGTTGTCGAGCCTGGAGTATCCGGCTCTCCGGAGAGACTCGGCCCCGAGTTGCACAAGCGCGCCCTCGGCGTTATACGCGGACAGCTTCCAGAGCCGCTCCAGAAGGATCTGGATGGCTTTGACAAGTTGGTGGGCACTGGTCATGCATCCACCCGAGTGCAAGAAATCGTGAAGGCCGCGCATGACGGACGAATCTCACATCTTCTCCTGCGACCCGATGCCGAATACGAAGGCAAATTCGACGAGGTCCGCCGGAAAGTAAAGCGCCAGCCCGGCCTGATCGATCCGCTCCACGACCTGCTGAACGACGCTGCCGCCGAGACATTCCGTCATGGCGGAACTGTTTCCGCTGTTCCAGCGGATAAAATGCCGAACGGAGCTCCCGTGGCCGCCATTTATCGCTACGCGGTTCCAGAGCCCGCCAGCCAGGCGCTAGCTGCACGCCGGCTCTGAGATCATGCGGTCGATCGTTTCAAATAACTCTTGCGCACTGATCGGTTTCGAGACGTAGGCGTCGGTGCCCGCGGCCAGACATCTTTCTCTGTCCCCAGTCATGGCATGAGCCGTAAGAGCCACGATTGGGATATGGCCGCCGGTTCTGGCCTCCTCGGCGCGAATCGCCTGGGTCGCCTCCAGTCCGCCCATCACTGGCATCTGCACATCCATCAGCACCAGGTCGAAAGCCCGGGCCTTCACCATTCGGAAGGCTTCTAATCCGTTGGGCGCCAGCACCGTCGCATGGCCGCGTTTGGAGAGCAGCCGAACCAGTACGCGCTGGTTGACGGGATTATCCTCCGCCACAAGAATACGGAGCTCGCGTTCTTTACTGCCAGGTAAGGCAAGCGCGGGTGTGTGCGCTCCGGAATGGGTTGATTCCGGTCCTGTCATAATGCTGCGAATCGCATTCAAAAGGTCTTCGCGCATGACGGGCTTGATGAGGTGGACCCCGATGCCCAATTCGCGGCAGCGTTGCGAATCGCGAAGGCCATCCGCCGAGCTGAGCATCATGATAGTGGAACGGATCGAGGCCGGGCCCGCCTCCATCCGTGCCGCCACACCGAAGCCATCCATCTCCGGCATCAGGGCATCGAGGATTACGAGCGGGAATGGACGGCCCGCATCGGCCGCAGATTCCAATGCGCGGAGAGCGTCGCTTCCGGAGGACACTAGTTGCGGTCGCATTCCCCACTGCCCCAGCAGTTTCTGAAGCACATGCCGATTGGTCGCATTATCGTCAACCACTAGCACGTCTAGGTTCTCCAGGCTGGCGCCTCCCGGTGGTTCGACGTCATCCGATGGCGACACGCTCCCCAGACGAGCGGTAAAGTGAAACACGCTTCCTTCGCTGAGTTCGCTCTCAACCCAGATTTTCCCGCCCATGAGATCGACCAGCCTCGAAGAGATGGCCAGACCGAGCCCAGTGCCGCCGTACTCTCGCGTAGTTGAACCGTCCGCTTGAGTGAAGGCTTCGAAGATCTTCTGCTGCTTATCGGGCGCGATGCCGATTCCGGTGTCCCTCACGGCAAAGTGCAGCTCGACATTTCCACCTCCAGCCGATACCACATCGACACTCAGGCAGACTTCGCCCTGTGCCGTGAACTTGATTGCATTGCCTAACAGATTGAATAAGGTTTGCCGTAGCCGTACCGGATCACCCACCACCATATCCGGCACTTCCGGGTGCACGTCACAGACGAGTTCCAGCCCTTTCTCGTGCCCGGAGAGAGCCATCGAGCGCATGAGTTCCTCCAGGTGTTGAACCAGATGGAACTGGATCGGATTGAGGTCCAGCCGGTCGGCCTCGATCTTGGAGAAATCCAAAATGTCGTTGAGCAGCCTCAGCAGTGAATCGGCCGAGCTCTTCACCGTGCTGAGATACTCGCGTTGTTCCGCGTCGAGCTTGGTGTCAAGCGCCAGCTCGGTCATTCCCATGATTCCGTTCATCGGCGTTCGGATTTCGTGACTCATGTTTGCCAGGAACTCACTCTTGAGCCGTGATGCTTCCTCGGCTTTGTCACGCGCCGCAGTCAATTCGCTGTTAAGGCTGAGGAGCTCCTCGGTGCGGCCAGCTACTTGCTCTTCCAGATGATTCCGGTGGCGCTCGAGCTCCGCGTCGCGTCCTTCTATCTCAGTCAGCATGTCGTTGAACGACTCGATCAGGACGCCGATTTCGTCTTGACTTTGCCTGATGGCGCGAACCGAGTAGCGCTTCTCGGAGGAAATCAACTTCGCTGTTTTGGTAAGCTCCAGCACCGGCGCGGAGATCAGCCGCCTAAGTCTCGAAGAAAGCAGGAACGCCATTAAAGTGGATGCCAGCAGGACCAGGGCTGCAACCCTCGTGTAGTTTCTCAGCCAGTCGTAAATTGGCAGCGCGTCGCTCTGGATGCGGATCGCTCCGATGGGTTCTCCATCCAGGCGGATTGGGAGCACCAGAAAAAGGTGGCCCTGGTCATAGGAAGACTGCTGACCTAAGTCCTTCAGTTGGGGACACTCCGCGCGGCCCTTGTTCTTCGCGTAACGGGCAAATATCTGTCCCGCGCCGGCATACAGGCACGCCGCCACGATCTGTGGCTCGACGCTGAGGGCAGACAGTGTTCGCTCGGCGGATCGCGGATCCGAAAATGTGAGAGCTGCCGTAGTGTTCAACCCGATCATCTCGGCAGTTCGCAGCAGCGCATTCAGAGTAGTTTGACGATAGGAATGCAGCTCGTATGCCAGGAATCCCGCGGAGGCGATGATCAAAGAGGCGATGCTGGTGATCATGATCACCAGCGTTAGCTTCCGGTTCAGCGAGAGTCTTGCCAAGAACAGCATTATTTCTTTCCGGCCACTTGAGGTCCCACCAGACGCGCGAGTTGCAGCAGTTGTGCGCTAAATTGAAATCCCGCGCGCCGGACTACCTCCAGGTTGATTTCGAAACGCACCTTGTCGTCCTCGAGAAAGAAATTGATCATTCCGCCTTGTGAGGCAAAGCCGGGTGATTCGGACACGGTCAGCAGCTCCGAGCCGCCGATCTCCTCGAGAATCTTGGAAAATCGCTTTCGCTCGGACGCGCTGATGAACAGGATGCGGCACCCTTCGGTTTCCTTTGTGCTGGCAATGCGCCGCAAGGTGAACGGGACGCCGTGTACCTTTTTCCCGCCCGTCGTGGATTCCAGGACCGGTCCGAAAGGGTCCCCGCCGAGCATACAGAGAGTAAAGGAACCACCAACCTCAGGATTTGTTTGTGGCCATTCGACGAACTTCGCGAAGTTGTAGAGAAAGGCCGCCTTCACCTGATGCTCGAGCGATTCGGCGTCCGACGGCCAGTTCATCGTGATCGTGGCGCCGAGCAAACAAAAACCATACTTGAGACGGCGAAATCCCATTCGGACCAGCTCCCCCTCAAAACCGCCACGTAATCTTGCCGTAGGCGGCACGCCCCATGTAAGTTCTGGGCGCACTCGAGTCCTCGGTGAGAAACTCAAGGTGGCGATCGTTCAATAGGTTCTGCCCGACCAGAGAGAACTCGAGTCCGCCTCGGGCGCTCCAGCCGATCCTGGAGTCGAGCCGCAGATAGGCGGGTATCTCCAACGCGGGGAGAGCACCGACATAGTAGAGCGTCGTGTCCCATTCGAAGCGCTTGTGCAAGTCCAATGCCGACCGGAACTGGCCTTGGTGACGCGGACTGGAACGCTCCTCCGAGAGGCCGAAGGAGCGTCCCCTGGCATCCGGGCGCATGTTGATTTTGAGCAAGCTATGCGCGGCGATCAGCCTCCAGACGCGGGTCGCGTGCCAAGTCGCCAAAGTCTCCACACCCGCAGTCTCGCCGTCGATCTCATCGTGAAAACTCAGCGGCGTGACCGTGTGCGCCGGAGCAGGTTCCCGCTCGAGGAACGGGGCGCCAGACTCGACGAACTCGAGATTGCCGTACCGGTTGTGGAAGGCTGCGAAATCGATCGAGAACCGCTTGCTCAACTGCCCTCGATAGCCCGCCTCGAAGGCCAAGAGGCGACTCGTGCGTAGGTCCGGCTTGCCGATCAGAGAGATCATCCCTAGGGGCCGGCCCGGTCCGGTCGGGAATACGGAGACATTCACCCTCATATCGCGATTCGCCCGTGCTGGTGTCGCCACGGCTCGGGAGACACCCAGCCACAAAGAATGACGCCGATGAGGAGTCCAATACAGCCTCGCGGCGGGCTGGATTTGCAAACCCATGAAGTCGTGGTGCTCGAATTTCGACCCCAGGGTCAACTTCAGCCGATCGGGCTGTAAACTGATCTCGTCCTGAATGAATGCAGCCATCAAGTCCGTGGCGCGGCTTGCTGGTTGGAACGTGATCTGAAAGGTGTTGCGGAAGGCGTCTGTATAGCGCCGGTATCCAGCCCCCCACAGAACTTCATGCCCTTCCGAAACGGCTAGCCTGTGCTGAAAGTCGATGTCGACCGTATCGCGGGCCTGTCCCAGAGTGTACTTATCCCTGTGATTGCGATCGTAGTAGTACTGAAGAGCGAAGTCCGAAGCGCCTGACAAACGCCGCTTCCAGCGAGCTAATATGTTTTGCCCATTGGCGGTTTCTTCGTCGTGGAACCGGAGTGAGTAGGGCGGAGTTATCAACGCTGCCGTCCGCCACTCGTTCATTCCGTTTTGGTACAGATCGCCTTGCAAGGTCAGCGCGTCTCTTTCTGAAAGATCCCAATCCAACCGGAAGCCGCCGCGCGCGGCGCCCCATTGGTCGCGATTCGAGTCACCGTTGGCACCATGCAGGTGATCCCGCCGGAAATACTTGGCGTATCCGCGGACAAACGCCTTCGAACCCAATTGGGCGCCGTACCGAAAGCCGCCAAATCCATTTTCATGATCCCCCCCTCCGGCGGTGACCAGCCCTCCCTGGGTCTCCTTGGCAGGTTTGGTGATGATATGGATAACGCCATTGACTGCGTTTGCGCCCCACATCGTCGCGCCTGGCCCACGGATCACCTCGATACGGTCAATGTCTTCCAGCATCGTGTCCTGGGAATCCCACTCGACGCCGGAAAACAGCGGCGTATAAAGGGTGCGACCGTCCATCATGACCAGCAGCTTGTCGCTGAACTTTCCGTTGAATCCGCGAGAACTGATGGCCCACTTATGAGAGGAGATCCGGGCCACCTGAAGACCCGGGACCAAACGCAAGACTTCCGGAATGCTGGTGGCGCCGGAGCGGCGGATCTCTTCCTGCGTGATGACAAAGCTCGCGGCCGGTGTCTCCCAGATCGTCTGCTGCTTCTTGGAGACTGAAGTGACCGAGATGTTCATGAGGTCTTGCAATGACGCTTCGGCCAGATCACTAGGCAATGTCCGTTGGTTGTCCGCGGCAAGCGCAACTGGAGGGCAGCAAACAAGCGCCAGAGCAATGAACTCAAATGGACAATTTCCAGCCCCTAAAGCCTTGAATCTCTTTGTAACACCCACTGATGTTATTTATCGGCCAATCGGACCGTCGTCTATAGATAGATATCGCTATTATTGGAATCGGCCGGCATTACATTTGTAGGACGTCAAATCTCTTTTGGTAGGCATTGTCAAGAATTTTGGACACCAGTCAGAGAGCTTATCGCTCGATCAGACCTCGCGATTGAAAGACATTGAGACCCGTGGGCTGAAGGTATCGGAGGCCTCCGCTGGCAAGCGAATGCTTGCTTCACCTTGCTATTTCTTCAAGCCAAAGACATAGTAGCTTTGGGCTTCCAGCTTTCCCTTTTTCCACGCCATCTCGCCATAGGATCGCCCCACGCCAGCAAAGAAGGCAACGTATTGGCGCCCGCCAACCTCATATACCGATGGAATCCCATCGGGATTCGCTTCAACTTCCTTTTCCCAGAGCAATTTCCCGGTGTCCTTGTCGTAGGCGTGAACCATGCGGTCCGATGCCGTCGCGATAAAGATCAAGCCGCCCGCCGTCACCACCGGTCCATTTCTCGTGGGACGGTAGCTGCCGGTGTTTCTGATCCCTTTCTCGGCCAGCGAAGAAACGGTTCCCAAAGGGACCCGCCACTTGAGCGTCCCCTCGTTCAGATCATATGCGACTAGCTCCGACCAGGGCGGACCGATCGCAGGAAGGCCGTTGTTGGCATGCCACAAGTTTCCAAACTGCCCGTAGAAACGGATCTGACCCGGCGGAGGCGGCGGAGGTGGCGCGCCGCGCCTGGGCGGCTCCGGTACCGCGCCCGCCGCCGGATTGATCAGATAAGCCGCGAGCGCGTCCAGGTTTTGAGCGGTAAGACTGGCAACGGGGAAAGGCGGCATTTGCCCTTGCCCATTCCGGATGATACTAAGGAACCGGCTGGCGCCGAGCTCCCCGGGCGATCGCACACCGGTTCTGTCCGGCCCATGACAGGCCAGGCAGTGCTGCATATAAAGGGCAAAGCCATGTTGCTCGATGGTTGCGTTCTCGGGCAGGCGTATCTGCGACCTCTCGGTAGTGCGCAGCCGATGGATGCCGGGACCATCGATCGTCCGCACATACAACATGCCCGTATCGGGGTCCGCGGCCGTACCACCCCAGTTGGTGCCCCCAAGCTCGCCCGGCATCGATATCTGATCCCGCGTGGTAGTGAGCGGAGTGAAGACGCCCTCATTGCGGGAGCTGCGCAGCATGTGCAGCAAACGCGTTTTCTCTTCGGGATCGACGTACGGGTTGATGTCCTCTTCGGTGAATTTCAACCGGGCGTACGGAGGCGGCTTGGTCGGGAATGGCTGCGTGGGCCAGGATTCCTCTCCGGGCACATCGCTCTTCGGAACGGGACGCTCCTCGATGGGCCACAGCGGTTCTCCAGTCACGCGGTTGAACACATAGAGCATTCCAAACTTGGTCGCTTGCGCCACGATGTCAACCATCTTGCCATTGTGCCGCACCGTCATGAGCTTCGGAGCGGTTGTCAGGTCGTAATCCCATAGATCGTGATGGACGAGCTGGTAGTGCCAGAGGCGCTTCCCTGTGCGCGCATCGAGAGCCAGCAGGCAGTTGCCGAACAGGTTCGCCCCTTTCCGGTCGGCGCCATAGAAATCGTATGTGGGGGAGCCGAGCGGAAAGTAGACGATGCCGCGCTTTTCATCGACCGAGATTTCACCCCACGCATTCACTCCGCCGATGTACTTGTAGGCATCTTTGGGCCACGTATCGTATCCGTATTCGCCGGGCTGCGGGATGGTGTGGAAGAGCCAAGCTAACTTCCCGGTCTTCACGTCATACGCACGGAGATGGCCGGGCGCGGAACCGTACCCTTCGCCAACCGCCGAACCCAGAATGATCAGGTTCTCGAAAATGCGTCCGGGCGTGCCGCTCTGGCCGGCTCGCGGAACCGCCTCTCTCAAGTTGACTCGGCCGTCGTTACCGAACGTGTTGATCGTAACACCGGTGCGAGCATTGACCTGCTGAAGATAATTGTCGGCGGCAAAGATCAATCTCCGGTCCGAGCGGTCCTTGCTCTCCCAGTAGTTAAAGCCGCGATTGGTGATGTTTCCCTCTACGGGATGAGACCACATCTCCTTTCCCGTAGCTGCGTCGAGAGCGACAACGGCGCCGGCCTTCCCAACAACATACATGACACCATCGACGACCAGCGGGTTGAACGCAAACCGGCCGCCGGGAACCGGCGCAGGGTAGGACCACGCCAGATCGAGGCCGGCCACGTTCGACTTGTTGATCTGCTTGAGCGCGGAGTATTGCATGGAATCCGCGGATCCGCCATAGTCGCTCCAGGTGGTGTAGCGCTGCTTTCGAGAGACGGACTGTCCCAGCAGTACAACGGTTGCGGCGACTAATACCAACGCGCCGGTTTTCATTTCTGTTTTTTCCCAGTGATCCTCGCGCTAGGAGTGGTGTCGGCTTCGAGATCACCCAGAATAAACTGGACTCCAGCGAACATGTGCTGGACCCATGCCGGCGTAGTGAACAGGATCGTAGTGTGCCCCAGCGGCGTGCAAAACACGCGGCCTTTGCCGTAACTCTTGATCCAGCTCATCGCGTAATCGTGGTCAGGACGAGTGCAGTCTTTGCAGAATCGTCCGGTGGTAGCCAGATCCGACTTCTCAATGTCGATACTCAGAAGTACGTGCGCCTTGTCCCGCGAATACGGGCTGCTGGCGGGGAAGTGGTAGAACTCGTCGCTGTGCTCGAAGGACTTGCCTCCGAATTGCCGGGTGAGGGGACTGTCGGGATCGTCCACTTTCAACACTTGCTTTTCGGTGTGGTGAGCTCCTGCGCTGCCTCCGAGCATGTCCGTGAACTCGGGCCAGTCCAAGGCAGCGTAGGTTGTTCCGTGGACGCCGCCCAAGCCGCCTCCTTCCCGCACGTAGCGAAGCAACCCTTCCCGGACCTGGGGGTCGGGAAAGACCATTCCCACGACATTATTCAGAAACACCGCGTCATACTCCTTGATTTTGGGATGCTTTAGATTATTCAGATCGTTGCTGAACACGGCTTCATAAGCGTTCGTCTTCTTTCCCATCCGCTCGAGCAACAGGTTGCCATGGGGAATGGTGCCGTGGCCGGACCACATGTTCAGGTCCACTACAAGGAGCTTCCGCGGCTTCTTCGGTTTTGCCAAAGGCTCCTTGGGGATTGCTGCTTCGATCTGTTGCCTCATCTCGGGTGGTAGCCGCTCGGGTCCTCGGATCTTGCCCGCGGGAGAGTCGATCGTCTGACGCACTCGCGCAATCATGGCCGGCTGTAGGGCTTTTTCGAAACCATCCAGAGACTTCGACAGGTCGGCGTAGGTATCGGTGGCGCCGGTGGTATCTACAACAATGAACAGAGGCTTCAATTCCAGCCGGTATGCCTGAAGGAAGAAGTCCGACACCCCCGCTACACCGCTGCCGACTGTCTCATTGCGGCCTTTGCCGCCGAGAGCGCTCCGGTCGCGCAGCGTCACCGCCATCAGTCTGTCCTTGACCTGCGACAGACCATCCACTGGCTTGATCCCGTCCTGCATCCAGTTGCCGAAGTCCGCATGGACGCCGATCCGCTTGCTGCGGCCTTCCAGCGCGCTGAGCATGCTTTTCGGATGGCGGACCTCTACCGCCACGTTGATGCCGAATTCGTTTGCCATTTTGTCGAGTCCAGGGAGCGAAGCTGCCTCGGGCGTGGAAATGATCGTCTCGACGCTCAGACTCTTAGCGAACTCGAACACCTTCCTGCCGTTATCGTCCGCGGCGATGTTCTCGACATGGTAAGCCGGCATGCGGACATTCAAGTCGCGCAGCCTGTTCATGATCGCCGCCCGCTCACCCGGCGCGAGTTTGTAGTCCAGCTTCTTAGGAATTTCGTAGCTCACCTGCTGCGTGCTGAATCCCTCGATGCTCCCCAAGCCGAGGGTATCCGCCTTTGCCGCCGCCTCTGAAAATGTGAGTTGCCGGAAGGCGTTCGCTGGGATACCAATCTGCCAGCTAAACCAGATTGCGTCCGCGGCTCCCAGCCGTATCCGTCCTAAACTTGATCCCGATGGGCGTACCGAGGCGGATCCCGTTGGTGGGCCGGCAGGTTGACCACTTCCTCTCTGCGCCAATGCCTGCGCGGGGTACAGGATAGTCCCGAACACGATTAGAACGACAGCTCTCATCGGTTTCTTCCTCTGTCTTATCAGTGCGATGTGATATGCCAGTAATGCGAACCGAATGCTATCAACCGGTTGGTGTGTAAGTCAAGCGGAGTGACTTCTGCAGCAATCTGCTTCTGGTCAATTATCAAGGGATCAGCCACGCTACAATAAAAGGTCACTTTTGCTCCCATGGAGAATCGAATTGCAGCGTCCGCAGTATTGAGTTTGATCGCCTTCTTAGGGTGTGGCGGGACTCCCACGACGGCGAAGAAGGAAAAGAAGGCAGTGGAGCCGATCGGTGGGCAGACCGCGTTTTTCCGTATGTACCGGATGGCGCAGAGCTGGGCGCCAGATCCGCAAGCGTACAAGTGCGAAGCGATCCGGCTGGAGGTACTGGCTGCCAAGGACGGGAAGTTCCCGGCGTGGCGCTGCCAGTTCGTGTCAGCGACTCGGCGGACGCAGCGGTTCTATACGTATTCCGTCGTGGAAGCCGAAGGGATTCACGAGGGAGTTTTCGCCGAGGCGGAGACTAGCTGGTCGGGACCGTCGGGGCAGAATCTGCCGTTCATAGTCCAGGCGTTCAAGATCGATTCACCAGCGGCGCTGAAGACGGCATTGGAGAAAGGGAAGGACTATTCCAGGAAACATCCGGACATTCCAATTACGTTTCAAGTGGAGAAAGTGAAGCAGTTCGGGAATCCAGTGTGGCGAGTGATTTGGGGGACGTCGGCGTCGGCGAGCAATTTTTCGATTTACGTGGACGCGAGCTCGGGCGAGTATATGCAGACGATGCATTGAGCAGACGAGTCTCGGCGGCAGACACGAGTGTCCACGCCACAAAAGCACTCAAATCATCTCATTCAACAACTCCGGACGCGGCTGTGGGATCACGACCTTGTTCACCAGCAGTCCTTTCCGCCCGATCGCTTGCGCCCCTGCTTCCACCGCGGCACGCACCGCGGCCACCGAACCCGTGCAGGAGGCGAACGCCTTCCCGCCGAGAGCCATCGCCAACCGTACTTCTATGAGCCGTACATTGGCGGACTTCGCCATCGCGTCGGCTCCCTCAATCAGGGAGGCCACGGAAAACGACTCGATAATCCCGAGCGCATCCAATTGCTCTACCTTGGTGATCCCGCTGATCGCCGGAAAAATCGATTCATGCACGTTCGGAATGACGAACTTGTCGATGATCGAAAAACTACCCGCCTGTTGGCCGGCAGACACAGCGGCGTCGATGGCAGCCACATCGCCCTTCACCAGCACCATGTATTTGCCTGAGCAAATGGTACGCGCCAGCACGAGCTCGACATCGGCCGATTTCAACATGGCGTCGCACACCTCAAACCCGGCGGCGATGCTGCCCATCTCGACCAGTCCCAACGAATTCTTCACAGCCATGAATATCTACTCCGAGCGGATTTCCACATAATCCTCCGTCACCCGCCGTACAACACCGTCGATCGAAGCGTGCACCGTAGCGCCAAGTTCCCTACCCGCCATGCGTGCCAGCGCATCGCCGCACCGAATGCGATCTCCTTCGGTCACAACCGGAGTGGCAGGCTTGCCCGCATGCTGTTTATTCTTGATACGCACCATGGAGGGCGTCAACTCGCGCGAAGAGAACGGAGTCTCGGCTTCGTATTCCTCCACCTTCAACCTTCGCCGCAGCATCGCCAGAGGCACGCGCCGGTACTCCTTCATCGGATGCACTTGCACTGGCTTCTCCTGCTTGAATTGAATGCCTGCCGTCCTCAAATCAACTTTGGCCTGATCGCAGGCTTCCTTTGGAAACAGGTCTTCCGGGCACGCGTACAGGGTACACAGTCCGCACGCGCAACACAGTACGCCCCACTGGTTCCAGTGATCGGCGCCGCTCAAAGTGAACCCGAGCGATCGCATGACCTTGTGTGGCTGCACTTCGTAGCCGAGCAGATAGCGAGGGCAGAACTCGGTACAGTAGCTGCACTGGTCGCAGGCCGACTTCCCGATACGGTTCATCGATTCCTGCGGCTGATCCTTTCGGGTAATCAGATAGTGATCCCGGGGCAATACGATGAGGCCCGTCGTCGTTTTCAGCACCGGCTCGTCGAGATCGAATGACAGATACCCCATCATGATCCCGGACACAAACAATCCATAGTCTTGAGGAACCGCGCCGCCGCAATATGCGATCAGGTCGCGAAATGGAGTTCCGACAGGAGCCCAGAACGAGAGCGGTTTTTTTACCGCGCCGCACACTGTGACGAACTTATGCGTGACCGGCTTGCCTTGCGCGGCCTGGTGGACGTTGTAAAGGGTCTCGACATTGTTGACGACACATCCAACGTTCAGCGGAATGCCCGCCGGTGGGATCAAACGTCCGGTGGCGGTGTAAACTAACTCGTACTCATCGCCGGACGGGTAGAAATCGCCCAGCAGGACCAGATCGATGCCGCGCTTCTGCGCTTCGGGTCCGATCGCCTCGACTGCTTCTTTGTTTTTCTCCTTAATGCCAAACTTCCCGTACCGCGAGCCGGTGGTCCGCATCATCAGCTCCATCCCAGAACAGATTTGGACGGGATAATGGCACATGATCTCGAAATCCTTGTGCAGCAGAGGCTCGCACTCGGCGCCGTTGGCAAGCAGGAACTCGACCTGCGAGGATGCCTTGACGTGCGTGGGGAAGCCCGCGCCACCGGCGCCCACCACCCCCATCTCCTTCAATGTTTCGGGATTCATTCGGAAGGTATTCTTCAGGGTACCGCTTCCAGACTAAGTGGGGAGTCAGGAACCGCTGATGGATGCCGCCGAGCGACTCAGTGGCCCTTGCCGTTCGTCGTTAAATGGCCCGCTTGCTCAGTGCGGACTTCGTCGGCGTCGGTCCTGCTGTGATTGGAGAAGCGCACCGAAAGTTCCGCGCTTCCAACGAGCCGCGTGCGGATCGTCGAATCGATCTTCACAGGTACGGCCACACCATCCTTGATGTGGTAATCGCGGACAAATTCCACCTTCCGCAGAAAAAGCGACGGGTTCCTCACGAACACTCCTTGTTCGCGCACGGGAAGACAGGTCTTAGCCTCGAGCCAAAGCCAGCCTTCGAACAATCCTACCGCCCTGCGCTTCGGAGAGACTTCAAACAAATGGAGCTGCCAGTCACCCGAGCCGAAGAGCCCCCGATATTTGAACTTGTAGTTTTCTGGCGTAATCGCAAGATCGGTTTTCTGTCCGGCGCCCTGCTCGGCTTCGAGATACCTTGCGATCACGTCTTTCTTGATCGTATTGTCGCCCTGAAAGGTAATCGCCTTGTAGGTGATCGCGCCGATTTTGGGTATGTACCGTAGCGCGTGCAACTTGCCGGTCTTGCTCAGAGTTGGAAGAGCTGCTTCAATGTCCACGTCCATTGTCATGCCACGGAGTTGATCCTGCTGATTTTTCGTTGCGTCCAGGTATTTCGAAAGCTGCTCTTGGCCATCCGGATCCCTAGCTGGAAGAGGATCGCCCAGTAAGGGAAACAGGGCGGCTAGGGGAAGAAATATGAAAGACGGACGCAAATTAAGACCTCGGCAATATTGGGAGTGCTGACGCAAAGCTCCCACCTCCTTTTATCGTACCAAACTAGTAGATGCTCTCCGGGCGGCAAGAGTTGCGGGCGCTATCGCCGGCGGGCGGTGATCAATCCGGTATTGAGTCCAATCGTATTCAATCCGCCAAAGAATCTTGCGTGCTCGATTTTCATGCAGCGGTCCATAACCACGTCGAGACCCGCCTGCAGCGCCCTTTCCGCGGCTGGTTCATGCACCACACCCAACTGCATCCAAACGACTTTGGCTCCCACCGCAATCGCGTCCTCGACTACTCCAGGAACGGCGGAAGGTTCACGAAAAATATCTACTACGTCGGCAGGTTCCGGTACCTCGCGCAGCGAAGCATAGCACTTTCGGCCCAGGATTTCTGTTTCCGTTGGATTCACGGGGATCACATTATATCCTTCCGCCAGCAGATAAATCGCGGCAAAATGGCTTGGGCGAAAAGAATTCGAAGAGAGACCCACCATGGCTATGTTGCGATACTTATGGAGAATCCGGAACCGCTGCGCCCCACTCGACGCAAACTTGGTTGCGTTGACCACCGAGCTCGACGAAACTCCATCAGCGCCAATCTGGCACGAGCCTCCGGTGTGGGGAATCATCTGGCCGCCCTTCGCAACGCCTGATCGAGATCCCAAAGAATGTCATCGATCTCCTCGAGTCCTACGGACAGGCGGATCATGTCATCGAAAATGCCACACGCTTTCCGATCCTCGTCCGAGAGCTGCTGGTGCGTCGTCGAAGCGGGGTGAATCACCAGGCTCTTGGCGTCGCCTACATTGGCCAAGTGGGAAAACAGCTCGCACGCCTCGATGAAGCGTTTCCCGGCTTCAAGGCCGCCACGGATGCCGAAAGTGAGGATCGCGCCAGCACCCAACGGCAGGTACCGCTTCGCCAGCTCGTGGTAGGGGCTGGTCGCAAGGCCCGGATAGTTCACCCACGCCACAGCGGGATGCCTTTCCAGAAATTCCGCCACCCTCTGCGCGTTATCGCAATGGCATCGCAGGCGCAGTTTCAGGGTTTCAAGTCCCTGGAGGAACAGGAACGAATTGAACGGCGAGAGCGCAGGTCCAAAGTCGCGCAAACCTTCGACACGGGTTTTCATGATGAAAGCGAAGTCGCCGAAGGTCTCCCAGAAGCGGATGCCATGATAGCCTTTACTCGGCTCGAGCAGTTGCGGGAACGGTCCTTGGCTCCAGTTAAACTTACCGCTATCCACAATCACGCCGCCGATCGAGGTGCCGTGCCCGCCGATGAACTTAGTCGCGGAGTGGACCACGATATCGGCGCCCCATTCGATGGGCCGGCACAAGTAAGGCGAGGCGAAGGTATTGTCGATGACCAGAGGAAGGCGGGCATGATGTGCGATCCTTGCCACTGCCTCGATGTCGAGCACATTCATGCGCGGATTGGCGATAGTTTCCGCATACACCAGCCGC
>Ga0187893_10004495_pt1 | contig 26432 bp, 21 predicted proteins | sample MA1701074metaG_FD_139574 | JGI IMG/M metagenome (GOLD analysis project Ga0187893, IMG submission 139574) | White microbial mat communities from a basaltic lava cave in the Kipuka Kanohina Cave System on the Island of Hawaii, USA - MA170107-4 metaG ... | reverse complement strand
GGTGAGCGCCATAGTATCCAGTTCATCCTGCACAGAGGACAACACAACAATTATCCATCTTGCGGAAGAGACAGTTCTAGTAAGCCGTTGTCGTTTCTCAACGGCCCGACCTACAGAATTGCTTCGGCACTTCGGTGCCGAATCGCTCGCGAACGAATCCTTTGAGTCTTTCGCCTTCTCCACCGGCCAACACGATTCCCCAGAGCGATGCATGGCTGGCACTCATGGGCACCTCCTTGCACTGTCATCTCGTGGGTTTCGGTTAGCTGACAACTGACGCGACGGACTGTGTGCAGTACGGATTGTGACGTATAAAGAGAGCAAGACACGGAAGGCGTCGAGGCCTAGGCTGTCTGTCCACCTGCTCTCTTACAAGAGTTTTCCGTTGTCGCGGCACCGGTATCCACCTCGACGGTGAGGTCGTGCCGTTCGGCCCGTCTTAGCGATCGTGGTTCTAGACGGTTCGTGTGGATGACGGCATCCTCGATGTTCCCGCAATTGACGCATCGCATTCCCATCGCCCCCTCTTCAGAGATGGTCTGAACCGGCGCATGATCATAGAATGGCTCAACAATCATGAGTCCACCGCAACGTCGGCAAATCATGCTCTTTCTCCTTCCGGCAATGGAGCAGATTCGCACAGATCAACCCGCATCCATCCTGAAAGCCGGCGGTCTACTATCGACCAGAAAGCATCTCCTCCCCCTGACCAAGGCTTTCCCGTGGCGAGGTTCGTGGCTGATCAAACCCAGGATTGATCAGAATCGGAATGTTCAACTTCTCCGGCAACAACACAAACTTGGAGTTGGAACTGTCGTACAACTTGTATAGGAGGTAGTCTGGAGTCAGCGTCTTAGCGATGGTTTCCTGCGCCCTCGCCTGTCCGGACGCTCGAATCTTCAGCCCTTCCGCTTCCCCTTCGGAGCGAATACGAATCGAATCACCCTCTCCCCTGGCCCGCCGGCGGGCAATCTCCGCGTCCTTTTCAGCGATGATGAGCTCAAATTCTTTCTGTTCCTTTTCTTGCTCTTTTGCCTGCTTCCGTTCGACGGCGGCTAGCACCACCTTGGCCAATTCGATATCGGCCAAGGCCACGCTTGCCACTTCGAGGTGGCGTCCCTTGAGTTTCTCCACCACAACGGCCTGTACTTTGCTGGCGATTTCCGCGCTTTTCTCAGGCACTTGTACCATCGGGTAGTTGGACACGACGCTGCGGACTGCTGCCAACAATTCAGGTCTGACCACTCGCTGATAAAAATCTGGTCCAATCTCCTGTGCAAGGAAATACACCTGCTCCGGAATCGGTCTCATGATAATTGCGGTATTGAGTTGGACCAGAAGATCATCGGAACTCAGGGCGTCGACGGTTTCGGAGTGACTTTGCCAGCGAATGTCGTACACGAAGATGTCGTTCCATGGCGCCCGCCAGTAGAATCCACTCTTGAGCGTGTCGGTCGTCAGACCTTCGGTCAGGGGGTGCCAACGTAATCCTCGTTGACCTGGATGGACCGTGGTTCCACAGGCCTGCAGTAAGAACAGAGTTCCGACAAGAAATATGGCTTTGGCAAAGAAGCGCATGGTGCCCTCCTTCTAGCTTGATCTTGGACCGCCGGCCAGCCTAACGGAGTTCCGGCCGTGCCAAAGGTGATGGCCGCCCATCGTTGGCGAGTTCAAGATGTTCACTTGCTTTTCGCTCATAATCTTTGGCTGCCTCCTCATAGGATTGGGCTAATAACCGAGTTCCAGCCACCCAATCAGAGTTGGGGCCGAATAGCCGTTCATACACTGCAATCCGATCCACCATCGCCTTCGACATCTGTTGTAGTGTTGCCGCTTCGTTTGAATAGTAGGTGGCGATCTTGCGATGATCCTGCGCCGGGTCAGGAGTTTCCAAATCGAGTTCTACTCGTGGACTTATGCAGCCACTCGTGACGACAGCTCCTAGTACCAATAGTAGTGCCAACCGGTTTGGCGACAAGCGTTCCATCCCCAGACCTTCCAATGGCCAACTCGGCCGTCGTGGATAAATACGCGCCGACCCTATGGATGCTATTTCTCGCGACCTAATCCTCCACGCACTCATGATAAGGGGCACTGCTCATTCGTCCCTGCAAGACCCGATCCATTTCCTTCTGAGAATGCCTGCTGCACCGAGGACGGCGTTTCTACAACGAACAGAACATGGCTGACCACATGATCGTGACTTCCTCGGACCCATTCCATAAATATTGCGCACCGAGCGCTACGTGAGAAAACGCTCCACGTCGAACCAGCTGAAATTCGTCAATCAACGGCAACTCGTTGGGCGATTGCGGTTTAAGGCAGGTTTGTTTGGCGCCATGAGCACAGGCTTGCACGGGGGCTTCAGGGCAGTTTTCTCAGGATTTCTTCCAGGATGTGCTGATAGAAAGGAAGGTCCGCCACGCGCTGCTTCATCCTCTGGTTTTCCTCCTCAAGCTGGTACAGCCGTAACGTGCTGGCAATTTGTTCCTCGGGAAACTTAGGCTTCTTCATGGCCCTTCCTCACTGCTGAAGCACTGGGACCTAGCTGAGTTCTTTACTTCTCGTAGTTCGTCATGGGAGAGGGTCGATTCGACCGTCCTCTTATCAGCGCCTCTGGAACCGACTACGGAGGAGAGGTCAGCGCCGTCCCCTGCGTCCGGAACGTCAATATTATGGGCGAGCTCTCCGTTGCCAACGCCAAGGGAGCACTCATAATTGGCCAGGAGATATCTCCGACAATCATCCTGAGATCATGCTCAGCCTGTTCTTCTTGATTGAGAACCTGTCGATTGATGGACCCATCGAAAAATTCTGTCTGCACTTGAAGGTTCCATGTTCCCAGGTAGGTACATTCTTGGGATCGAACGCTAAATGTGGTCGGAAGAGAAGCTTGCCATAGTCCCAGTGCGTCGTCGAGATAGACGGCCGTGAGACGGTAGGAACCGGCCGGCAACTTCACCACGAACGGACCGTCGATGGGGAGATGATCAATCAGGAACGGTCGTCCTTTCGTTTCCTCAGTAACCCACCATTTCATGTCAATTGGCAACCGGAGATTTGGGTGATGGTCCTCTCCGCTTCGAGTGAGGTGAATCCGTCCGAACACCAATCCGTGATCCGAATCTAGCATCGCTGCGGCTCTGGGCTTCAAGGGAACGACCACGGTGGTGCAGCCTTGCGAAAAATAGGCGCATAGAAGAAGGATACCTGCGAGGACGGTACTGCCCAATAAATTTGCACTCATCTGTTCACTTCCCTGAGGGCTGGGGGATGGCTAATAGGGGCTTCTCCTTCGAAAGCCTCGTTTCATGCGCCGATCTGCCGCCTGGACCAACTCATCTGAGACTCTGCTCGAACTCTGAGCCCTCCATTCGAAGTGAGAACCACTGTCATGGTCGTTGTGCAAGAGCCGCACCGTTGTTCTGACGTTTATCTGCAGCGGTGAGGGCACTGTTTTCGCGAGAATAACCGTGTCAAATAGGCTCATCGCGCGATCCTCACGCCTGGGGCATTCAGACATGGTCATTTCGCACTGTGTGATACGTGCGGAACCACTCACGGCGAGCCCTAAACCTCCAAGTGGAGCAGCGGCAATTCTTTAGGCAGTCATACGTTCAAAGGTACGGTCGTTGCTGAAAGTTTGCCCCAAGGAGTGAAAGTTACACCTCCAAGGCTGTACGTCTCATGGCTGATGGGAGAAGAGGGAAATGGGAATTGTCAGGAAGGATTCTGGACTGTATCTCCATGGGTCCTGGGAGGGACTGATAGCAGAGCGACTTCGCACCGTGCGCTTGGAGTGATAACGCTCATACAAGGACGCTCGCATCGTTCTTCTCCTATCCCCGGTCAACCGAATTTTCTAAGTTGCGAGGCTCTTGTTCGTCTTTCATGGTGGTGTTTGGCGCCTGGGGCTCGTGCGAGATGTATCGAGTGGCACTAGTTGTGCTTAGACTCTCGTTAACCGAACTTGTTCTGCTGAGATCAGCGGACTGCGTGGGACAAGGACACTGAGGAGAGAGTCGCAAGGAAAGGGGTTCTTGGGGAGGGATGCCGTGTCATCTTGTGAACCGCTGTCCCCGACTGTAGCAAAACCAGAGAATGGACTGCGGGGACTGAAGCATTGGCGGTACGACCTGATTGCGGGAGTCCAAGTTGCACTTGTTGGACTCCCGCTCTCGTTGGGAATAGCGGTAGCCTCCGGTGCGGCACCCATCACTGGTGTAATCTCGGCCATTATCGCTGGGCTGATCTTCCCCTTCCTCGGTGGGGCCTATGTGGCCATCAGTGGGCCAGCCGCGGGTCTTGCCCCTGCACTGCTGGCTGGTATGCTCGCGCTTGGTCACGGTGATTTGGAGGCGGGCTATCCCCTATTGCTCGTGGCGATTTGTCTGACCGGCGTGGTCCAGGTACTTTTGAGTGTCTTCAATGTGGGGCGATTTGCCATGTTTTTTCCCATCTCGGTGCTCAGGGGCATGTTGGCTGCCATCGGCCTCTTAATCATCGTCAAGCAAATACCGCCACTCTTCGGTTACCTGGCACCTACCATCAAGTCCATTCCTGAAGCAATCATCCCGGTCTCCCGACTGGTACTTGAAATGAATCCTAGGGTTTTTCTCATCGGAGGCGTTGGGCTATTCCTCCTGTTCTTTCTTCATAGTAGGAGAAAGGAACGGTGGGCTACACTAATCCCACCACCCCTGTTCGTCGTCGTTCTTGGTGGAGTAGCCGGTTGGTTGCTCCAGCTTCCGGATAAATACCTGGTTCATGTGCCGGAAAATATTTTTGAGCATCGTATCCACTTTCCCCATTTTTCTGAAGCCTTGCACCGTCCGGATTTGTGGTTGGTCTTGCTAACGACGATCATCACTCTCACCCTGATCGATGGCACCGAGTCACTCGCCACGATCGCCGCAGTCGATAAGATCGACCCCTTCCGTAGAAAATCGGATCCCAACGTGACCTTGCGAACTATGGGTGTCTCCAACGTTGTATCCAGTTTGGCAGGTGGGCTGACGATCATTCCAGGTGGAATAAAAAGCACGACCAACATCTTGGCAGGAGGCCGAACCCTCTGGTCCAACTTCTACTATGCCGTTAGTATGTCACTATTCTTGTGGTTCGGAACGGGACTCATTAATCGGATTCCCCTCACGGTCCTGGCGGCCTTGCTCATTTGGATCGGATGGCAACTATGTGCTCCAAAGGTATTCTTCAAGATCCTCTCCATTGGCAAGGAACAGACCTTAATCGCCACTGTCTGCGTTGTAGTGACCGTGTATACCTCAAACCTGTTGATAGGAGTGGTGCTTGGCTCAATAACGAAGATTGTCGTGCTCTGTATTGATGTGATGCATGCTTCGGCGCAGGAGGCACAGGCGAGCACCTCCTTCGTCAACTCGTTGACCGGACGGTTGTGGGCCGCTCTCAAAGAATTATTCGGCAATCCCGTGATCCGAATCGGAGACGGCCGCGTGTTTGGTCCTCGACAAAGCGTGATGACCGTCGCAAGCACGTCGATCAGGGGTACTGCGGGCATAATAAAGCATCCCTACAAAATCTATCTGTCCTCGGTCACGTGCATGAACCTCGCGAAGCTTGACTCGACGCTCAAAACAATCGTCCCTCTCCCCAATACAAAGGAGAATTTCATGATCATCTTGGCAGGACATGTCGTCGATCACACCGCGATGGACTATTTGCATCATTTCCAGGATCAATGGATAGAAAAAGGCCATACCTGCGTGATTGTCGGGATGCAGCATTTCCGCGCGCTTTCAGACCATGTACTGGCCTATCGCGTGAATCAAGCCCAAAACATCATGGCCTATGCTTAACTGTTCTCAGGTCGTGAAAGGAGGCGGCTGGACAACATCTGGCACGGGGATGGGGACGTGATGATGGCGCTCCATTGCGGATGAGAAAGGTGTGAGTAGTCGTTGTGCGTGATGGAGATCATGAATTGCAGCGCAGCCTGAGCATGGAGTCAAGGGATTTCCTGTTGATTAATGAGGACTTGCATGCATGCCAGTATTTTTGTGGTAGATGATCAACCGGCGTTTCGCAACACACTTGAAAACAAGCTTTCTCAGAGGCAACACCGGGTCCGGACCTTCCAATCAGGTGATGAGCTGCTCGCTGCGGTCGAGCAAGACTTGCCCGATCTGATTCTGCTCGACCTCAAGATGCCAGGGATGACAGGGATCGAGGTCCTGCAGACACTCCGTACGAAAGCGCGAGATTCGGTTGTGGTCATGCTAACTGCATACGGAACGGTGGAGGATGCGGTCGAGGCCATGAAGCTGGGCGCCTATGATTTCCTCATCAAAACCGTGGATCTGGAAAGTTTAGAGCTCGTCGTCAGCAAGGCGCTCGAATATATCTGGCTGCGACGGCAAGTGACGTATGCTGCCGAGAGGGATGCCGATCAGTATGGCTTGGCGAGATTGGTTGCGAACAGTCTGGCGATGAAGACTCTTCTTGCGCAAGTGCGAGATGTGGCCAAGAACCCGAATGCGGCCGTCCTACTGACGGGAGAAACCGGAACAGGGAAAGAATTCCTAGCTCGAGTCATTCACTACAACAGCGTGCGTGCAAAGGGCCCTTTTGTGAAAATCAGTTGTACGACCATCTCGCCGCAACGATTCGAGCGAGATCTGTTCGGGTTTGAACGCGGAGCCTTTGCGGGAGCGGAGAGGCGGAAACTCGGTCTGTTGGACCAGGCGGAAACTGGCACGTTGTTTCTGGACGAGGTGGGCGATCTCGACTTGGCAATGCAAGGAAGAGTTTTGGGGATCGTGCAGGATCGATCGTTCCGTCGCCTAGGTGGAACAGAGGACATCACCGGAGATTTTCGTTTGATTGCCTCTTCGTATCGGGATCTTAAGGCGGAAGTTTCAGCAGGACGCTTTCGAGACGATCTCTTCTTCCGCCTTAACGCCATTCAATTGGTCGTGCCGCCGCTGCGGAACCGTGTCGAGGACATTGTGCCGCTCACCAAGCGGTTTATAATAAAGTATGGTTTGGAATTCGGGAAAGACGTGACAGATATTGATCCGAAAGCTGTGGCAATTCTAGAAAAGTATTCCTTCCCGGGTAATGTGCGTGAATTACAGAACATGGTCGAGCGGGCGATGATGTTGTGCGTAGGGAAAACCTTGACCGCTGGAGACCTTCCTGGCGCACATTGATCGTGGTGTCCCATCGCTCGCGTCTTCTCAGCCTGAGGGTTTCGGGCATGAAGCGTGGGGACAGCAACTGGACATTTGACAGTATTCGGGCCCGAGCCCTAGAATCAAAACTAGGGCAGGGAATGCTCATGCGTGCATATCTCGGGAGCCTGTTCAACAACATTCCGATTCATTACAAGTTACTCCTCACTTCTGCTATCCCTCTTGCCTCCCTCATCCTGTTCGGTATGATGACCTATAGCAACGTTCGAACCTTTGCGCAGGATGAAGATCGACTGAACAACCTCTATCTCGTCCAGAAAACCGCGGCCCTGTATATGAGGCTGGTGGTCGATTTGGAGACAGGTTTTCGGGGGTATGTCATTTCCGAGGATGATAGTGATCTTGTCCCCTATGAAGTGGCAAGAGAAGGTATTCTCGCAATCGGTCGAGAACTGGGAGAACGGGCTCCTGAAAGCCAGCAACAACAGTTCAGAGAGATTGAAGCCACGGTGACGCAACTTATCTCAGAGAAGGAAAGACTCGTCCATGCGATTAAGGTGGGCCGAAAAAAGGACGCCATCCGATACATTCAACAAGGGTCGGGAAGAGCTCATATGGCCGAGATTCGGAAATGGATGATGCGGTTCGATGAAAACGAAAATCGCATAACGCAGCAGGAATTGGCTCGGGTCAGCCACGATCGATCGTCGGCTCTGTTCGTCATGCTCGGCGGCGGGGTGGTCACGCTCGGCCTCATCGTGTGTGCGCTCTTGCTGATCGCCCACTCGATTGCGGTCCCTCTCGTCAACCTGGCGAAGGTCGTTGGCACAACGCCCCGCGAGCTTGTTCCCGCTGTCCCCATGTTGGCGCGGAAAGATGAAATCGGGGATCTCACCAGGGTGATGCAAAAGATGAGTCTGCAGATTCGGGAACATCTCGACGAATTACGACAATCCGAGGCAGCGCTCAGGAAGTTGAACGCGCACCTGTCTTCTTCCGAAGCGAAGTATCGCGGTCTGGTGGATCACGCTCCGTTAGGCATCTTCATGACGAAGGGTACGCAGGTGACGTTCAGCAATCGATTTAATCAACTCTTGGCCGGACTTGATCCGGAGGCAGAGGTCGATCCCGCGGCGTTCCGCCAACGGATTCATCCTGAAGATCGTGATCGTGTGTTGGTGACCTTTTCACAAGCTGTCGCCGAGGGACGACCGTGCGAAATGATTTTCCGGTTTCTCCAGAATGACGGTGGGATCCGGACCATCTTAAGCCGGCGCGTCCCGATCATGGACCTGGATAGCTCTGATGTGGTCTATGTGGGATTTAACATCGATATTACGACCCTGGACAATCTGCAATCGCGCTTGAGGCGGGCCGAAAAGTTGGCGACGTTGGGACAGGTGGCGGCCGGTATCGCCCACGAACTCAGGAATCCTCTGGTCGGTATTGGCTCGACGTCGAAAGTCTTATTGGACGAGCTCGAAATCTCCGATCCGAAACGTGAGGAGGTCGAGGTGATATTATCGGAGACCAAACGATTGGATCGGATCGTGCATCAGATTGTGGACTATGCAAGACCACGCCAACTTGCGCCGACTCGATTCGACCTTTCCATCCTCGTCGACGAGGTTGTCAAATTAATGAAGTCACATTTGGACGCTAAGCACCTTGATATCAAAACTTCTCTGTCTTCGATGACCAGCGAACTGTATGCTGATCGAGATCAGCTCAAGCAAGTGCTCTTGAACGTCGTGCACAACGCGATTGATGCCACTCGCATGGATGGCCTGGCCATCGAAATCACGTCGCATGAGTTATTTCGCGATGAGAGGCCCGGGATTGTGATTCAAGTCAAAGATGCCGGCGCAGGGATTCCATCAGAAGTGCTGCCCCGTGTCTTTGAGCCGTTTGTGACGTCTAGCAAACAGAATGGAACTGGGCTAGGGTTGGCTATTTGCAAAAACATTATTGAAAGTCATGACGGAGATATTTATCTGACGAGCGAGCTCGAGAAAGGTACCGTGGTTGGAATTTGGATGCCGTTGGAGTAGGCGATCTCGCTGACAAAGGGTTGACCAATGCGCGCGGTTGTTTTTGTAACCGACGATGAGCAGGTGATTCGCACATCCATCGTCAAATGGCTGGTCCGCCAGGGACATCACGCCGTTGGGTTTGCCTCCGGCGAAGCGTTGCTGGAGGAGCTTCAACACAACCTCCCCGATCTTGTCTTGCTCGATCTAAAAATGCCCGGTCTCAGCGGCCTTGAGGCTTTGAAACACGTGCGCCAACTGGCTCCTACCGCCACCGTGATCATGCTGACCGCGTACGGGACGGTGCAGGATGCAGTGGAGGCGATCAAATTAGGAGCGTACGACTTCTTGATTAAGTCCGTGGATCTGGAGGGTGTTGACGTGGTGATCACTCGCGCGCTTGAAGTCTTGCGGCTCCGCCGGCGACTGGAGTCGGAACTGGCTGGTCGGGAAAGTCAGTATCATTTGAGCAATCTGGAAGCCCACAGTCATGCGATGAGACAGTTGCTCGAACAAGTTCGGGAGGTCGCTGAGAATCCTAAGTCATCGGTGATGCTGCTCGGCGAAACCGGAACAGGCAAAGAGTTTCTGGCTCGTGTCATCCATCATAATGGGCCACGGGCCTCGGGGCCGTTTGTCGCGGTCAATTGCACCGCGATTCCGAAGGAGCTCTTCGAGAGCGAATTGTTCGGGTTCGAACGAGGCGCCTTTACCGGCGCCAATCAGCGCAAGCTCGGCCTGTTTGAAAAAGCTGAAGGCGGGACGCTGTTTCTAGATGAGATTGGCGATCTTGATCTGTCGATGCAGGCAAAGTTGCTGCGAGTGATTCAGGAACGGTCGTTCCGGCGGCTGGGTGGCACTGATGACCATGGCGTGGATTTTCGTCTCATTACGGCGACAAACCGGGAAATTAAGAAGGAAGTGGAACGTGGAAGTTTCCGGGAGGATCTGTATTTTCGCCTCAACGTCGTGGCATTTCAGATCCCTCCGCTGCGGAAGCGGGTGGAAGACATTCTGCCACTCTGCCAACGTACCATCGTGCGGTTTGCACATGAGTTTGGCAAGCCGATTCCCGAATTGGATCCTGAAGCGCGTCTGCTGCTGGAACGCTATCACTACCCGGGGAACATTCGCGAGCTTGAGAATATCCTTGAGCGCACCATGATTTTTTGCTCAGGTCAAACGCTGACAGCCAACTATCTGCCGAGCGAACTTCGCGACCAGGTCAAGCAGACGACGACAGTCTCGCAAGGGAACGAACAGGTGATCCGCGTCGAGATGCAGGTCGGCAAGCACACGCTCGAGGAGATCGAAGAATCCATTATCGAGGAGATGTTGCGGTTGGCGCAGTATAACAAGAGCCTGGCGGCGAAACAGCTTGGTCTCACCCGCTTCTCGCTGGATCGACGATTAAAGAAGCATGCAGACAACTTCAGGCGGTAAAGCTTTCGCGCAGAATCTCTTGGCCCTCGGCATGTGGTGCCGAGGGGCAGAATCGAACTCTCGACTCTAGCCTTTTTGGATTGAAATCTGTTTAGCAAGGCGAAAGCGAGCGCAATTGACTATGCGCCCTTCCGTTGGCCAACCAAGCGGGCAACCTGGTGATCCTGCTTGACTGCTTCAGCCGCGTAGTGCCTCTACGACCCCTGCAACTCGCCATTCATGCCTCAGTGTCCGCATTTCTCTTAGTCGTGAGTCCGAATTACAGCGACGAAGCATGTGATGTGTAGAAAAGATGGAAATGGTGCGTAATGCGGGGTCGATCTTTGTAAGCCACGGTCAGGGAACGGACGGCTTAGTTAGATTATTATGCACCCAGTTATTGCCCGCGTTGACATCAATCCCACCAGTAGGAGGAGGCTTGTCGAGATTGGCGTATTGGAAGGTATCGAAAGGCTGAATCCGCTCGTCGGTGGGCAATTGCTTGCGGTTCCAGCCCCCGCCGAGCGCGCGGATGAGCGCAACGGAGGCTTTCAGCAGTTCGGCCTTGATTGCCACAGAATCGATGCGCGCCATGAGCGTGTTGAGCTGCGCGTAAATGAGTTCAAGGCTGGACGCCAGGCCGCCCTGATAGAGCTCCATCGTCAGGTTCTGTGTTTTGAATGTAGCCCCAACCGCCGCGTCCTGCCGGTCGGACGCGGTGGTGAGCTGGTTGGTCAGGCTCAAATTGTTCTCGACTTCGCGGAAGGCGTTGAGTACCGTGGACCGGTATCGGTCTTCCGTCTCCCGATAGGCCGACCAGGCCTGTTGCAGTTGAGCCCGGCGATACCCCCCCTCAAAGAGCGGCACCGAAACAGTCGCGCCGTAGGACCAAAAACTATTAGCCAACGTGAACAGATTGAAGGCGGCATCCTCGAACCCCCCGCTCAGCCGGAAGCTCACATTGGGGAAAAACGCGGCGCGGGCGATACCGATCGTACGGTTCGCCTGCGCCATCCGACGTTCCATCCCGGCGATGTCGGGTCGACGTTCAAGCAGGGTGGACGGGATGGTCCGCGGAATCGTGAAGTTCGCTACTCGAAGGTCGTCGACCGGTTCGATCGTGAAGTTGGCCGGCGCCCTATTGAGTAGGATCGCGATCGCCTGCTCCGTCACTTGGCGTTGGCCCTGAATCTGGGCCAATTTCGTCTCTGTGCTGAACAGCAGCGATTCCACGCGGGCGACGTCGAGCGCGGAGGCGATCTTGCCCTTGAATTGGGCGTTGACGAGGGCGAGCGAGTGTTTGTAGTAGGCGATGGATTTTGTGTAAATCGCCGCTTGGGCGTCGTAGCCGCGCAGCGTAAAATAAGCATGCGCCAGTTCCGCCTGCAGGCTGAGGCGGGCGAGCCCATACTCCGCGGCATTCTCTTCGGCTCGGTAGACCTCCACGCGCGTGGCATTACGGAGTGCCGACCAGAAATCCGGTTCCCAGGAGGCGATGCTCCCAACCGCAACCGTCGACTCCTGCTGCGGTATGTTGGGAGGGCGAAAGAGTTTCTCGATCGATTGTCTATTGTTCGAGGCATCGAACCCCAGTCCGACTTGCGGGAGGTATTGCGACCGGGCCTTCATCATCATATCGCGGGCCTGGACGAACCGTTCAGCAGCCGCCTGTAGATCCGGATTCGCTGCCATAGCCTCTTCTTCGAGCTGGTCCAAGACAGGATCGTTGTACAGCTTCCACCAATCCGGACGCAGTTCAGCATCCGACGGATCCGCCTCGACGAAGGGACTCGCGCCATGCCATGAGGCTGGGACAACGTACTGAGGCGGGGTATAGCGGGGCGAGAGGTCCACCGCCGGGAACCAGTTACAAGCCGGCAGGGTGAGCGGGAGCGCTAGCACCAACGAGCCGGCCCATCGCGCCGAGAAGCGACCGATGACACGCGACACGTCCGATCTCAACCGGCAGCACACGCCCCTCATGTGGATGACTTTCATGATCAGGACGGGTCCTTTGATGGGGATTCATCTTGGTCGGTCAGGTTATAGCCGGGTGCGGGTGTGACGATGCGCACCTTGTCGCCTTCGAGCAACGCGGCGCTGGGATGGTTGATAATGCGATCGCGGGTCGAAACCCCCTCTGTCACCTCCACGGCATTGTCGAGGATTTTGCCCACGGCAATTGACTGAAAGTGTACGCGATCGTCCTCCGTTAGTAGAGCCACCTGCGTGCCGTGCTCCTGGAACACCATGGCGGTGGATGGGATCGTGAGCGCCTGCCTCTCGACCGGCGCGGTGAGACGGACTGTGGCGTAGGAGCCGGGCCAGAGGGCTCGGTCCTCGTTCTCGATCGTGAAGACCGTGACCGCCGTACGCGTGCTGACGTCGAACCCGCGAGCGACGGTCAGGAACTTGGCGGAGAAATGACGATTGGGCAATTGCGGCACCGTCACGTCGGCCGTCAGACCCGGGTTAAGGAAGGGCCCGAACGACTCTGGGACGCTGACGAAGAGGCGCATCATGCTGACGTCAGCCACGGTAAAAAGGTTGGGAATCGAGCCTGGTGTACTGATGGTGCCCTCCTTATTGACATAGTCCCCGACGTTGATGTTGCGGACGGTCACCACGCCGTCATAGGGCGCGACGATCGTTTTGAACCGGATCAGCGCCTCGAAGTTCCTGACGTTCTGCTCCGATGCCTTGACTTTCGCCGCCTGGGCTTTGGCCTCCTGTACCTGCACCGAGATCGCCTGCTCCGAAACCGCGTGGTTCTGGCGCATCGCCAGAAAGCGCTTCGCAGTGAGTTCGGCCAGAGCGTATCTGGCACGTTCGGAATCCAGATCCGCTTTGGCCTGCGCATATTGGGCGTCGAGCGCCGGCGCGTTGATTTCCGCGAGTACGTCGCCCTTCTTCACCAGCGCGCCGTAGTCCTTGTACCACATCTTTACATAGCCCGAGACCTGCGCGTAGATCGGCGCTTCAAACCAGGCCTGAATATTGCCGGGAAGCGTGACGGTTTCATTCGGATCTACTGGCTTTGCATAGGTGATGGCCACGGTGGGAATGGCATCTTTGAGGGTCTCCTTCTGCAAGACGGCAGCGTTCAGTTTGCTCTCATAGAAGCGATACCCCAAGTACAGCCCGCAAAGTAGGACCGCTGAGACGACGATAAGACTTCCACGCCGGGTCTTCAAACTCAAGCACTCCTCTTTTGGCCAGCACTCCGACGGTTGTAGATGATCGCGTACACGCATGGGACGAAAAATAAGGTGAACAGAGTCGCGACGAACAGGCCGCCCATGACGGCGCGGCCCAGCGGGGCATTCTGGGAGTTTGCCGTCGCCATCGGGAGCATGCCGATGATCATGGCGGCGGCGGTCATGAGCACCGGGCGGATGCGAGCGGTCCCGGCTTCGACCGCAGCTCGCAGGGCGTTACCGTGGACGGTGAGCCGCTCGCGGGCGTAGGCAACGAGCAGAATCGAATTGGCGGTCGCTGTGCCCATCGTCATGATGGCCCCCGTCAGCGTCGGGACGGAAATATTTGTATGGGTCAGGAACAATGACCAGGCGATGCCCGCGAACGCGCCGACCAAGGCCGTAATGATGATGAAAGGGTCGAGCCAGGATTGGAAATTGATGACGATCAGCAGATAGACCAGCACGATGGCGACCATGAGACCACCGATCAATTCGATAAAAGTCTCGTGCATGACTTCGGCTTGGCCATGGATTTCAATTGCCACGCCGCGCGGCTTCTCATCCTTCATCCTGTCCGCTACCTGCTGGACATCCGCCAGCACACCACCGAGATCGCGCCCCTCGGCCGACACCAAGACGTCGATCAGCGGCAGGAGATTCCGGTGCGTAACCACACCCGGTGTTCCGACCAATGAGAAGTTGACTAGATTGCCGAGCAGTTGCAGGTTGTGTACTGAGTTGTCCTCAGAAGCGCGCATTTCTGGCGCGACCGGGATCGTCATGAGATCTTTGACGCTCGTCAGCTGTGGTTGAGGGGTATAGACGTTGATTCGATAAGACATGCCTGTCGTACGGTCGAGCCAATATTTCTGATCAATCTGTTGGCTGCCGGCGGTTGCCAGGAGCATGTTGAAGCCAAAGTCCTTCTGGTTCAAGTTCACGCCGAGCGCGAAACTCCTGTTGCCTTCGACCAGGATCGTCGGCTGGCTCATCGTCTGCCAGATCGTCACGTCGCTGGCGCCAGGGATCTGGCGAAATTGGCCCGCCAATTTTTGAGCATACGCGTAATTGGCATAGATGTTCGGCCCGTTGACCTGCACGTCGATTGGCGAGAGCGAGCCGAAATTAAGAATCTTATCGGTCAGATCAGCCGGCTGGAACGTGAATTCGGTCCCCGGATAGCGCTCCGCCAGACCTTTGCGGAGGAGGCGCCGATACTCCCAAACCGGCGACTGTCTATTTTTCAGCGTGATCATGAGATCGCAATCCTGAGTGCCGATCGTGGGTGTTGGAATGAACGCGAGGTTATGTGCTCCGACTGGGAGACCGCAATTACTGACAACCCCCTCGACCTGACCGGGCAGCATCTCCCTGATGTCTTTTGAGACGAGAGAAGCAATACGCCCTGCGGCCTCGACCCTCGTGCCGAGCGGCGCCCGCATGTGCATCTGCAACAACCCTCCCTTGATCTGAGGGAAAAACTCGCGGCCATTGAAGTAAAAAAGGACGAGTGATCCTAGCGCAACCACTAAGGAGATCATGACAAAACGTCCACGACGGGCGATCACTTGTTCGAGCTGCGCAGTGTAGCGATCACGGAATCGGTCGAAATAATCCTGGAATGCCTGTTGGAAGCGAGCAAAGACATTGCTCTCCAAAGACTGTCTCGTTCCTGGCTGCCCATCGTGCGCGGGGGCGTGGTGAGCCTTCAGAATATACTTGGCCATAGTGGGCACCAGGGTATACGTGAGGACAAAGGAAGCAAGCATCGCGAAGATGACCGCCTCCGCCATCGCCGGGAACACCCAACCGGCAATGCCGCTCAGATGGAAGAGCGGGACCCAGACGATCGCGATGGCCAGCGTGGCGACAAACGTTGGGAGAATGATCTGATCGGCGGCATCGATGATCGCCCCCTCTAGCGGCTTACCCATGGCGAGGTGGGTGTCGATATTTTCGATCATGACCGCCGCATTGTCGACGAGAATGCCGACGGCCAGCGCCAATCCACCCAGTGTCATAATATTGATCGATTCTCCGAGCAAATGCAGGGCGATGAGGGAGCTGAGGATGGAGAGCGGGATCGAGGTGAGGACGATGACCGTCGGGCGCCAGGAGCCGAGCAGCAGCAGCACGATGAAGCCGACCAGCGCGGCGGCGATGACCATTTCGTGCACAACGTCCGCGATCGCAGCCCTCACGAAGGTCGAAGAGTCGCTGAGGAGACTCACTTTCACATCAGGAGGCACGACCTCCTGAATGCGTGGGAGCATTTTTCTGATTCCATCCACTATATCCAAGGTCGAAGCCTCGCTGCTCTTCATCACGACGACGATGACGGCCTGTTGGCCGTCGACCAGCACAGAGTTCGTTTGTACGCGGCCGGCAAGGCGAACCGTGGCGACGTCGCGCAGATGGATGAAGGCGTTGCCCTGCCTCTTGATCGGGATGTCGTCGAACTCTTCGATCTTCAGCGGGGATGCGTTCGTCAGGACAAGCCAGTCGGTCGACTTGATCTTCATGTCCCCTCCGGGCAGCACGAGATTCTGTTTCTCGATAGCCTGGTGCACGTCCTCCGTGGTGAGGTGACGGGCCAGCAATTTCTGTTGATCGACATTGATCATGACCTGCATGTCCTGGCCCCCGTACGGGTGCGGCAGGATCGCCCCTGGTATCGTGACGAGCATGGGTCGAATTCGCATGATAGCGAGGTTATAGAGCTCCGCCGGTGTCAGGGAATCGGAGGTGACTTGCAAGATGGCCACCGGCACCTGAGAGGGGAACAAACGCATAACCATGGGCGCGGCCACATCCGGCGGTAGCGCTTTGACGGCGGTCTGCGAGATCGCCGCGATATCGGCTTCGCTCCCGGCCAGGTCGACTCCGTCCTGAAGAAAAATATTGATGATGGAATGACCGAAGTAGGAGGTGCTCACGATGGTCTTAATGCCTTCGACTGTCGAGGTCAGCAATTGTTCGAAGACGCGTGTGATTCGCCCCTCGGTCTCCTGCGGCATCAAGCCATCGTAGAGCCAGACGACGGAGCTCACGGGCATCTGGATATTTGGGAAAACGTCGGTCGGCGCTTCGAACACCGCCATTGCCCCGAACACCAGGATGAGAATGGAGAGAACGACGAAGGTGTAGGGCTTTCGCAGGGCAATGAGGACAAACTTGTTCATCCCTATAGCCTATAGGCTGCTAAGAAGCGGCTTGAATCTTAGTCGTTTGACTACCGTTGACCTAAACGACTCTTTGGTTTCTGTGATCAGGGGCTCCGCCCTGGACCAACACAAACCTTGTACATAGCAAAGTGCTTACCGCTTGCCGCATTGATTACCTAAATGCAAGTAGACATGGGCAGGGTATGCGCAAATTCGCGGACTAACATAGTCTGCCGTGCTCTCGAATGGTTCGTACGACAGAACACGAAGACGACGATTGGGGATTTTTGCACTGTGCGCATGGTGCGGAATCTCACAATTCCGCCAGACGTGTGGGTGGTGCGGGTGAGCCAGAACTCATCGGCATCTCACTAAAGATGCGATAGGTGGACAAGTTTGCTATCTGGATATGGACGGAATTCTCAATTGGTATTGATATTGCTTGATCTGTTATGAACATGCGTGTTGTCCTATCTCCGACAGAGGCGACATTTTGGTCCGAAGGGCATTGGTAAGTTACAAACCGATCACTTCCCGCCGACGCCGGTGTTCTTTGCGATCGGTTCGGGGCAGTTCCACTACGATCCTGTGAGGAGGGTCAGAGAAAGGAGCATCATGGCGGGAATTCGGAAGTTCGGTCTAGCAATGGCAGTCGTATGCGGACTCGGAAGCGTCATTGTAACAGCGAGCCATGTTCAGGCTGAAACCCTGACGATCGGAGCAACCCATAGCTTGAAGTCGGCCTTCCAGGAGATTCTACCGATGTTCGAAAGAGAATATGGCGCGACCGTGCACGTCGTGTACGGCCCGTCGCAAACGCTTCGCCGTCAAATTGAAAATGGAGCTCTGATCGATGTGTTTCTGCCTGAGGCGGCCGAGGAGGTCGAAACACTCCACACGAAGGGACTGACGCTCAACGGAGGTCCTCGGATCTACGCGCAGACTTCCCTCGTCCTCGTCATGTCAGCGGACTCCCCGACAACAGCAATTTCCTTTCATGACGTGCTGCAGAATCGAGCAATGCGCATTGCCCTCGCCGACCCTAAGATGTCGGCATTGGGAAAGATCACGGCCCGGGCGCTCACAAAGCTCGATCCCACGTATATGAACCATCACCACCTTCTCTACGCAGATCATAGTGATGATATCTTGAATCTGGTCCGAACGGGTAAGGTCGATGTGGGCATCGTCTACCGCGTGGACGCGATCAACGGCGGGCAAGTGCGCATCATTGATGAAACACCGGTCGGAACGCATGGACCGATTCAGCTCGGACAAGCGGTGGTGTGGACCTGTCGAGACGAAACCCTTCCTGTCGCGGAAAAGTTCTTCGAGTTCATCGTGAGTCCCCGCATACAAAAACTCCTGCTCCACTATGGCTTTGATTCCGTGCCGTCGTAAACGCTCACGGGTTGTGGTCCGAAACATTGAACATGCGCCGGAGGGGGAGGCACGAGAAAGGGTTGTTGTGCTGAGCGAGAGAGCCGAAACGCCGACTCCCAGCTTTTTCAGGGCAGCACCTCCAACATTCTGGGTTCATTTAGCGAATCAGATTCTCTTGATCGGATTTACTCGGAGGTTTGGTCGTGTTTGACGCAAAACCACCGGACGTTGCGAGGGTCTTGGGACGAGACACTGGTCCCGCTGCAAGAGGAACCGCTGAACTGATTTGTAATCAGGAACTTGAGGTCCCCTTGCCGAAATATTCCTGCCGGCTGACGGCCACGTCGGCAACGAACATCACGCCGGAATGTCGTTCGAAGAGCGGCCTGAGTCCAGCGAGAATAGGTTCCACTTTTTCTTCCGGCACGACCGTCATGATGATCTCAAGGCTCTCCTGCTCACTGAACATGAAGTGGGCTTCTCGTACGCCGTGGTGTCCCTTTCCGGACACGTTCCCGATAATGGTGTAGCCGCTCGCATTGACTCGGTCCAGTAACTCGGTCACAAACGGCTGGTGTTCTCCAGCCACGATCACGCGAATTTCCTCCATCGGATGCAAGGTTAACACTGGGTCCTCCCTTCCCGGCCTTTGTCACGTCCGAATTGACTGCCCCGTGATGAGGGTCCACTTGGCACTGGGTTCATACCGATACCACAGGCCGTCCTTCGGGTCGAGGGCTACGAGGTGGACCCACTCGTTGTGGTAGTAATTTTGCAATACTTCGTGGCGTGCGATCAGCTTGTCGATCCGCTCCCGCGGCGCCTCGATGATAGTCAGCAACCGCATGGGTTCGTGGTACGGCACCTTGCCGTTCATAACGGTTTGCGAGGCTAATCCCAACCGCAGATCGCTCCAGGGGCCTGACATGACCCCGAGCCGCCCGACCACATTGTGGTAGACCTTGCTACCGCTTCCGTACACGTCGTTGTCGACAGAAGAGAAGTAATGTTCCATATTGATCCATTGCGCCACGACCTGCGGCGCGGTGAGCAGCACTTCAAGTAAGCGGTTGGTCGGATCTTCGCGGTAGTCGTAGGAATGCAGAAAGACACGGCCGCCCAGGTCCACTCCCTTTGTCAATTCCCGATGGCCGATCAGGAATGCGGCATTACCCGATAAGCCCCACTCGGGACGTACTTGGCTCCAATCGACGCTCCGTCGGTGGACATGCTCTTCGGCCGTCGTTTCTTCAAGTGCCTCCTGAACGTCGGGAAACCGTGAGCACCGCTCTCGACTTGTGAGCGTGGACGCTTTCTTGAGATCCTCCTGGAGACGCGCCAGGTCCGCCCGATGCGTTGGCGGTACGTCTTCGAGATCCAAGAGGTGCACGTCATCCTTTGTCGTATCGATTTGGCCGGAGAGGAAGTGCGTATCCGATGGAATTTCGATGCCAGTCTTGAGCAGTCGCTCGCGCACTTTTGGATTGTTGGCCATCATTGCCAGGACGCGGGCGTTGGGCTTGCCCTCGTTGCCTCCGCAGGCTCCGCAATCGAGCGCGGATTCATAGGGATTGTTATCAGACGTGCTGCCATGCGCGCAGAACAGCACGAGGCGTGCGAAATTCCTAGTCAAACCCATCATGTGCAACGCGGTGTCAACCGTAAGGACTTGCTCCTCAAGCGTGAATCCGGTGCGCGTGATCCGCTCCTTGTGCCGCGATGCTGCGCGCGCGTTGAGATCGTAGCGGCGGCGCAGCAAGTCGACAAGGTTGTTCATTGCCTCGTCCGAGAGGCTGGCTTTTCTTGCAGCTTCGGTCAAGGATGGATCCGGATCGTCTGACCCGCTCAAGGCCGATTGCCGCAAACTCTCGACCAAGGCCGGCGTGATGAGCGAGTTGCGCAACCCGATCCGTTCCCGCAGCGCCTTTCTGACCAGTGCCTGCTGCTCAGAGGCCAGCATTTCGGCCGTTTCTCCAGGAGCGAGTTTGTCTACGGTAAGCGTGGTCGGAAGCGGAGGGACGAACAGGCGGCGCAGCCAGTCTGTCAATCGTCGGTAGAGTAATGGCAACATGGTCTTGCCGAAAATGGGCAGGCTATAGAACCAGCCCAGCGATTCGACCATTACGTAAGGCGTCACGACGTTTTCTTTCAGATCATGCAGGAGCGTGTGCCCTGCGTGGACCCATTTGGCCCGCACCTCGTGTTTAGACACCGCGTGATCATAATAACTCCGGGGAATCTCGCGCACCTCGTTCTTGGCCCGCATGATTACTGGGAACTGTTCGGTGTCGTGTTCCTTGCCCCAGGCTCGATAGCGAATGAAAGCCGCAAAGAATCCAGCAAAACCGTAAGTCTCATGTGGCCCAACCGCTTCGAGATGGCGACGGAAGGGCTCGGACCGGACGTCGATGCAGTAGACGGATTGCGAGTAGGGGCGGGTCGGGGTCGAATCCTCGTGAACTGCTTGACGTTGAGGCGAGGTGTTCAGCTGGCTAAGCAGGCGCTCCTGGTAGCTGGCTTCAAGGGCCTTGAGCCAGACTGCACCGTGGTCCGATTCGGGGAAAGCTTCCATCCAGTCGATGAGTTGTTTCAGATCGTCGGGGGCTTGGCCAGCGAGTTTAACCGGATCGATGTCGAACGACTGAGCCAAAGCGATTAGCCGTTTCGCCATGCCGCGCCTAATCGCGGCATGCTGGCGCGGGACGACCTCGGTCCGGTATCGCTCGATTACCATGTCCCAGCCGTCGAGTTTCAGATGCCGCAATCGATCGACTTCTTCCGCATAGATCGCCGGCAACCGGCCTGCTACACGCTGCCGTCTCAGGTAATAGTCGTTAGGATTGGCCCGCATGTACGCGCTCACTTCGTCATACCGCCCCTCGATGCCGAGCTCATCTTGGCAGGTCTTCTGCACCAGCTCGCGCGCGTACCAGAGGCGGATCGCGAGGAATTTCATGAGGCTGACCGGATAAGCCCGTTGCCAAGGATAGTCCCGCTCTTCCGACCGCCACTTGATGAAGCCTGCCCAGCCCGGCAGCGCTGTCAATTGCAAAGACAGATAACCCTGCCGGAGCTCGGCAGGAATCCCCATCGCGTCGAGACTGTCGAGAAGCGCATCCTCCGGTTGGTCCGGGAGCCGCTCGATCTTCCGCGTACTGTCCGCGATGCCACAGGGAGACCACTCGTGCGGCGCGAGTGCCTTCCAGGCGCTGTAGAAGCCTTTCTCACGTCCTGGCATCTGCCAAGCCGCATGACCTTCGTCGAGGAAGGCCTCGCACCACTTGATCAGTTGGTCGTTGATCTGCCGAACGATATCCGTCCCGAACGTATCGTCACACCAGTGTGAGAGCGTCAGCCAGCGTCCCAACGCCGCTTGGTCACTTTCTGCGATAGCGCGCACCCGCTCGCGCAGGTCCGGAAATGTCAGGAGAGGGGTCAGCTCTGTCGCGAGCCGGTCAATCAATTCCTGCGAGGTATCGACCAACTGGGCGTCGAGCGGCTCCACAACCGGCGCGCAAAGCCCATCTGCCAGACAGGTCCGCAGTACCTCGCTGTGGGTCAGCGTGCGCGATCCAATCGACACGTGCTTGTCACAAACAAGCGGCTTCAACGCCGCGTCGAGGTCCTGAAGTCTGATGCGGCCAGATTGGAGATAGGCGCGATATTGGTGGTTGGGAAGATAGCCGTTTCCGCCCATGAACTGCTTGCCGCGGCGAACCGTTTCCTCGAACGGAAGGTATTCGAGGCTGTGTAGCGGATTGTGATGGACGAAGGTTCGCATCGGCCAATACTGGGAAACCACTTCGCCGGCGAGGTTGACAACGCCGCGAAGCTCCATCCGTTTAGTTTCGACTTCTATCGAATGTGCTACTTCTTCCATGCGAATGATTCCGTTTCACTGGTCGTCGGTGTCGGCACGCCCGATCCGACGAGCCGTGCCGGAAGAATTCCCAGCACGAGCAAGGCAAGCACGACGAGGAGTAGAGAAGCGAATTCAGCTCGGTTCAGATCGGTGTGTGGCAGATCTGGTCGATGCGTTCCGAAGAGAAGGTGCTGCACCAAATCGAGGATGTACCACGATGCCGAAAGCCACGCGAGCAGAATACATAGGAGCGCGATGGAGAACGATACCGTCGGAGCCAGGAGTAGCCCGATAAAACCCGCAAAGACCCCGAACGGTGGCAGACCGATCGCGGCAAGGGAGAGAAGCGAGAGCAGGACCGCGTAGCGCGGCATGCTCGCCGCGAGCCCACTGATAGAGTGCGGATCCACATCGTCACCGTACCTGGTGCGGACCACCTGCCAAGAGACCAGCAGCCCGCTTGTCACGAGCGCCACGGCGCCGACGAAGGCGTCGGTACTCGGTCCAGTGACTCGCGCCGATGCCGCAAACCACCAGAGAATGGACATGAACGACAGGCTTCCATAGGCGAGGCGCAGCTGCACACGGGATTGGGCCAGCGCTTTGATGGCGCTGTACAGCGCGCTGCCGACGGCCAGGATTGCGACGACGCCAGCCAAGCCTTCCGGCACGGCCCCAATCGCAGCGTCAACGCCGTGAACGCCTATGACAGGAAGGAGGACCGACAGGAAGGAAGGCAGATTTCCCGGCAGTCTCGTGAGCGCAGCGAGGTAGCCTCCATGAAGCGGTACAAGCGGCAAAAGAACGGCACCAGCCAGTAGGGATGCGATGGCGGATAGGGGCAGGTCGGCAAAGGCGGCGGCGAGGATTGCCCCGGCCCCGAGACCGTACGTGGCGATTCCCCACCTGGAGATCGGCCAGAGCTGTGTGTGGTGGCGGTGGAGCAACACGGCAATGAACGCAGCGATTGCCGCCGTCAAGATCTTTCCTGCTAAACCCCCCTGCGTCAGGACACCAAGGCCTAATCCGAGGAAGAGCAGCGTCATGATCGACGACGACCGGTGCATGGGATGGACAGGCTGGCCCATGAGCGAGACGACCGCCGTGAGCGGCAGCAGGAAAGAGAAGAGGATTCCCTCGGTAGGACCCGTAAGGGAACCTGCCAGTCCAACGACAGTGCCTCCGCTGATCACGGCCGTCATGATCACACAGAACTTGAGCCTCTCCGGTTTCGACCTGCATGCGAGGCTCAGCAGCGCTCCAACGAATGGAGCGCCAACCAGTCCGATTGATGCGGAAGGTGCTTCGATCATCGCGACCACCCAAGTGTGCGCTTATCGACGCGATGGACCGTGTGCATCATGGACTGACCGAGCTTCCGGTAAAACTCATCTGTGTAGAGCCGATGCATGAACAGCATATAGAGACGGATCTGCAAGCCGTCGATCCAGGATGGCATCCGCATTATCCGGCCGTGTGCGCGCAGGTAGAGATATGACCAGACCAAGCCAGTCAACAGCGTAGTGAGCAGGACGATCAACTCGAAGAGCCAGCTCGGCAGTGCGGCCGCCTTGAAATAGAACGCGACCTCCGCTGAATCGGGGTAGAGGAACGCGGTAAACGATTCTACGGCGAACAAATAGATGAACACGATGAAGGAGAGGATCGACAGCATCGCAGCCGACACCTTCCAAGACGCCACGGCGCGCAGGCGCATCAACGTCAGGATTGCCTGGGAGGATGTGATCCAGATGAAAAACAGGAGGATCACGCTACCCTGCGATTCCAACAGCGGAATGCGCAGGACGCCGTGTGTGACGAGCAAGATCATCAAAGGAATGAATAGTGTGGTAAGGAAGCCGGTGGCCCAGGTGAGCCAGGAGAATCGCTCTTCCTCCTCCTGATGGTCGGCTGGAGGAAGATGCGGTTCTAGTCTGGCCTTGTGTATCACGTTCCCACAATTCAAGAACACTGTGGCTTTGAAGAGCCCGTGCGCGATTAGATGAAACACCGCCAGCGCGAACGCACCTAGACCGCACTCCATGATCATGTAGCCCATCTGGCCGATCGTGGAAAAGCCGAGGGTCTTCTTGATGTCGTTCTGAACCAACATCATGGTGGCGCCGAGGATCGCTGTAAGAGTGCCGACCGCGAAGGCGACATGCAGCGTCGTCGAACTGAGGCCGAAGAGTGGCCCTAGCCGGTTGATCAAGAAGCCGCCGGCGTTGATGATGCCCGCGTGCAGCAACGCGTGCACGGGGGTCGGAGCAAACAACGATCCCGGTAGCCATAGATGCAAAGGAAACTGCGCCGATTTCCCCATCGCGCCGACGAAAAGCAGTAGTGCGATGGCAGTGGCCCCGCTGATGTCCCACCCGGGCCAGAGGGAGAAGGTGATTTGCCGGTCGTTGGCCCGCGCGAACAGGTCTTGGAACTCCAGCGTCTCGTAGAGGTGATATGCGAGCACGATCCCCGCAAGGAACGCGGCGTCGGCCACCCTCAGCAGGGTGAAGGTTTTGAACGCCCCTTCGAGGGTCGGCGCATGTCCGTGGTTGTGCGCCAAGAGGTAGAGCAGGTAGCTGAGGAGTTGCCAAAACAGGAACAGCATCATGAGATTCGCGCTGGAGACCATACAGAGGAGCACAAAATCCGTGAAGCAGATCATCGCCAGGTAGCGGCGAAAGTAACGATCTTGGTACATGTAAGCGGTTGAATAGCAATAGATGATGGTGCTGACACCAGTGATCAGTGTCATCATGACAGCGCTCAATCGATCGACGTGGAAGCCGATCGGAAACGCGAGAGATCCGAGCGAGTCAGGCTCGTATAGCCGAAGGGTCATCGGCCCTCGCGTGGTGACGATGATCAGCAGGACAGCCGAACTGACGAAGGCAGCGCCGACAAAATAAGCCGCAAATTGCGCCCGTGCATACCGCGAGCGGGACGGGCCTATCACCACGAGACTCGCGGCGGAGAGCAGCAGCAGGGGAATGGCCAGCACGAGTAGCACAAAGACCTCTCAAACTTTTGGACAAACCCGATTGTCGAGCAGGGGTCCACCGTGACCGGTAGGGTTTTGCCAGGCCGTCAGCGGGTCCATCATTCATTAGTACGCTGCCAGGACCTTCGTCAAGGACTGGAGCGGAACGGTCGCGATACCGGCGCCTGGCCCTAGGCGCGCTTGTCGAATCGATAGAGAACCTGCATGGCGCTCCGACCGAGACTGTCATAGGCCTGTTCTGCATAGAGCCGATGCATAAACCACACGTAGAAACGTATCTTCAGCCTGTCGATCCAGACCGGCATCCGCATCGTCCGGCCGTGGGCGCGCAGGTACACGTATATCCAGCCAAGGCCTGTGAGCATGCTGGCGAGAACGACCATAAGGTCGAAGAGCCAGTCCGGCAATGCGGCTGCCGCGAAGTAATAGGCGACTTCTTCTGAATCGGGATACAAGAACTCCGTAAACGACTCGACGGCGAACAAATAGATGAAAACGACGAACAGAAGCGTAACGAGCATTGCGGCGGACACCTTCCAGGACTCAACCTGGCGGAGGCGCGTGAGAGTCAAGATGGCCTGAGACGATGTTACCCAAATGAAGAAAAGGAAGATGACGGTACCCTGGGATTCCACCAGGGGGATGCGCAGCAGATCGTGCGTGACGAGCAGAATCACCAGTGGAATGAACAGTGTCGTGACGAATCCGGTTGCCCAGGTGAGGCGAGAGAAACTCTGTTCTTCCTCGTCCTGGTTCACGTGCGGGAAATGAGGCTCTTGTCGGGCTTTCTGGATGACGTTCCCGCAATTCAGGAACATCGTGGCCTTGAACAGCCCGTGGGCGATGAGGTGAAATACCGCGAGCGAAAAGGCACCCAACCCGCATTCCATGATCATGTAGCCCATCTGGCCGACAGTGGAGAAACCGAGTGTATTCTTGATGTCGTTCTGCGTCAGCATCGTCGTCGCGCCGAGAATCGCGGTGAGCGTCCCAATCACGAACGCGATATGGAGCGTCGTCGAGCTTAAGCCGTAGAGCGGGGCCAGGCGGTTGATTAAAAAGCCGCCTGCGTTGATGACCCCGGCATGCAGAAGGGCCGTGACCGGCGTGGGTGCGTAGAGATAGCGGGGGAGCCAGATAAAGAAGGGAAACTGCGCCGACTTGCTCATCCCGGCGATGAACAGCAGCAGGGTAACGG
>Ga0187893_10004494_pt1 | contig 26434 bp, 24 predicted proteins | sample MA1701074metaG_FD_139574 | JGI IMG/M metagenome (GOLD analysis project Ga0187893, IMG submission 139574) | White microbial mat communities from a basaltic lava cave in the Kipuka Kanohina Cave System on the Island of Hawaii, USA - MA170107-4 metaG ... | reverse complement strand
TTCTCGCCCTTGACGGTCAACTGGACGTCGCTGCTGATCTCCATGCTGTTGCAAATCCCGCTGCTGTGGATGGATCAGAAAGCCCTGGTCACGGGCGTCAGCTCGGTTTCTCTGTCCGGCTGGCTCTCGCTGGGATACCTGATCGTGTTCGCCACGGCACTCGGGCAACAGGCGTGGTTGTACGGCGTCAAAGGCATCGGGCCATCCAGAGCCGGGGTCTTCGTGAATCTTATCCCGGTTTCGGCTGTCATTCTCTCGGCGCTGGTGTTGGGGGAGCGGATCGGCGCCAAGGAACTGGCCGGCATTTTCCTCATCCTGGCCGGGGTGTGGCTAGTGAATTGGCAGTCGGCGCATGCAAGAGTGACAAGCGACGGGTGAGCAGTGACAAGTGACCGCTTGCCACTCGTCACGGGAGCGCTAAAGTGTTGAGTCTGTTGATCGCCGCCATCCAGATCTACAGCGACGAATACCTGACTCACGAAGATCCCGGGCGCGCCAAGCCCTGACCCGCCTCGGTGTCCGGTGTGGCTCTACGTCACCGTCATTCTCCTCTTCGGGGCCTCCTCCATTCGCGCGGATGATTCAGGTCCGGTCCTGACCGAAGAGGTGGTGGTCTCGGCGACCAGGACGCCGGAGTTCGCCGGCAGCGTGCCGGCCGCACCGACCATCCTGACCAGAGAACAGATCGAGAAGACTCCGTTTCGTGACGGCACGGTCGTGGATGACCTGCTCCGCTACGTGCCGGGCGTGCAGCCGAGCAATCTCAGCAGCCGGTATAACCACCCTACCGCCCAAGCGGTGACCTTGCGTGGTCTCGGCAGCCGGCGGGCGCTGGTCCTGTTGGACGGGGTCCCGCTCAATGACGGGTTCGGAGGCTGAATCAACTGGGGGCTGGTGCCGGACACGATCAAGCGCGTGGAAATCGTGCCGGGCGGCGGCTCGAACCTGTATGGCACCTGGGCGATGGGCGGCGTGATTCACATCTTGACCGAGCAGCCCGGCGCCGGCGCCGGGGCTCGCTCTGAAACGAGAGCCGGGAACCTGGACACCCACAGCCAGGCGTTGATCGGCCGATACGGCAATGAGCAGAGCGGGCTCAGCTTGGCCTACCGGTGGTTTCACACCAACGGCTTCATCACGGTTCCGCCGTACCAGCGCGGGCCGGTGGACGGCACGGACGATTCGCGGCATGAGCAATTCACCGGGACCGTGGCGCATGCTCTGACCTCGAGCACGACGCTGACGCTGTCCGGCGGGCTGTTTCGTGAAGATCGCACCTTCGGGACGACCCTCAGCACGGCCTCGCGCACGATCGGGACCATGTCGGCCGGGCTGGAGGGAGAAGCCAGGCCGGGCGACCGGTGGGAGGCCAAGGTCTTCGCCCAGTGGCAGACGTTCCGCAATCTCACGTCCCAAATCACGCCTTCGCCAACCATGAGATTGGGCGAGATACGTGACCGGATCCAGACCATTCCCTCCAACGACTTCGGCGGCCTCGTCCAATGGGCCGGGCAGGTGACGCCCCATCACCGCCTGGTGGTCGGCACCGACGTGCGGGCCATCATCGGGCAGTCCGAGGATCAGCTCTTCACCGCGGCGGGAGTACCAAACGGCCGGAGCCTGGCCCGCGGCACGCAAGTGGGATGGGGGGTCTTCGGCGAGTGGATCGCGACTCCCACCGAGCGACTCACGGTGGTGCCCAGCTTTCGCTGGGATCGCTGGTCCAACTTCGATGGCCTCATCGAACCGGGGCCGGGCGCGCCCCCTCGGGTGCCACGCGACAACGTGGAGAGCGTGCTGAATCCCAAACTGGCTTTTCAATACCGGCTGACCGATCAGGTTCGCGCCGGCGCGTCCATCTACCAGGCCTTCCGCGCACCCACGCTGAATGAGCTGTATCGCGGTTTCTCGTTTTCAGGTTTCACCTTCCTGCCGAACGAGACGCTGAGTCCGGAACGACTGACCGGGGGCGAAGTCAGGCTGGAGGCGAACCTCTTGCCGAGCCGGCGGCTCACCCTGCGGCTCACGGGGCACTATGACGAAGTCAAAGATCAAATCCTGTTCATCACTCAAGGGGCCTTCACGGCACAGCGCCAGAACGTCGGCCGGACCAGGGCTCTGGGCGGCGAGGTGGACATTGCTTGGCAAGTTGCTGATTGGTTCTCGCTGAAGGCCGGCTACGCCTATGCCGATTCCACGATCACGAGTTTCCCGGGTGATTCGTCTCGCGAAGGCAAGCGCGTACCGAATGTGTCACGCCAGCAAGTGGTCATTGGGGTGACACTCGGCCGGCCGGAGTGGGCGGAGTTCACGCTGAACGGGCGGTACCTCTCCAGGCAGTATGCCGATGACCTCAATACCCAGCCGATTGCCGACTTCGTGGTGCTTGACGCCTCGCTGCAGAAAAGAATCGGAAAGGCGGTCAAGCTGTATCTGGATGCCGAGAACCTGACCGATCGCCAGTATATCGCGACCCAAACCGGCCCGACTAAGACGCTGGGGGCCCCGTTGCTGATCCTGGGAGGGCTGCGGCTGGACTACTGATTGTCACGGGCGAATTCGACCAGGCGGTTCTCCGCCCAGTAGATGTCCTCGTCCCGGCGCGGGTGCTGGAGAAAGCCGCAGTGCCCGCCGTGGGCGGGAGCGACCAACTGAATCCAGCGGTTTGTCCGGAGCGCGGGGAGTTCAAAGCCGCCGTAAGGAATGAAGGGATCATCCTGGGCCGTGATGATGAGGGTGGGCACCGTGATGTGTCCGATCACATGCCGGGCGCCGGTCCGCTCGTAATAGTCGGCCGCATCAGCGTAGCCTCCGGCCGGTGCCGTGTAGACGTCATCGAACTCGGGCAGCGATCGAATCTGGTTGAGGCGGCTGAGGTCATATTTGCCGGGGAAGAACCTCGCCTTGCGCCGGACGCGTGCCTTGAGACTGGCAAGAAAGTGCCACTGGTATATCCAGTTTCGAGGGCGTTGCAGCGCCTCCACGGCCAGGGCCGGGTGAATGTTGGGGCACACCGCCACAACGCCTTTCAGGATGGGGGGCAAAGCCCCGGCTCGTCCGGCCGCATTCAGCACCAGGTTCCCTCCCATCGAGTAGCCGGCCAGCCAGATCGCCTCGAGGCCGTCCCGGGAGGAAAGTTCTTGCGCGATCGCGAGGAAATCCCCAAACATGCCGGAATGGTAGAGCGTCGGGGTCAAATGCTCGGTGCCGCCGCAGTTCCGTTGGTTCAACCGGATCACGTTCAAGCCCGCCCGCCAGGCCTTCCCCGCGATGCCCAACATGTAATGCGATTCGCTGGAGCCCTCGAAGCCATGCACCAGCAGCAGGGTAGGGTGCCGCTTGGGGTCCGGCTGCCAATGACAGCGACCCAGGGTATGGGACCCCGGTTCCACCTCGAACAGGCGGTCTTCGAGGGGGATGCCTTCCAGCGTCTGCTTCCGCGACTGCCAGCGGGGTAACAGCGTCATCACGTCCGGGTTCCGAAAGATCGGGTGGGGACTAAAGCTGAGCACGGGGGCTGCCTTCAGGTTACGTCGGCGAGCTTTGGAGAGCGCGAAGGGCCGCCTCATCGGTCTCGTGGATGGGAAAGATTGTGGAGAAGCCGGCGATATCGAACACCTCCAGGATATGGGGTTGAAGGGAGGAGAGAAGGATTCTGCCGTTGCCTCCCTTGAGTTTCTTGGCCGCCATCAGCAGAACCCGCAGGCCTGCGCTGCTGACGTAGTCAAGGGCCGAACAGTTGAGAAGGAACTGCGTACTCCCTGCGGCGATCGCTGCCATCAGCTTCTGTTCCAGTATGTTCGCGGTCCCGGCGTCCAGCTTGCCTCGCAACGCGAGAAGGTCTACCGCTCCGCGCTTTTCTCCTACGATTTCCATCGTGACGTCTCCTTCGGCCTTCTGCTGAAGTGCCTTTCCCTTGAGCCGTTTCGCGCCTTTCGCGCGTTTCTCGCTCGTCTCGCTCTTTAAATGGTCACCTTCTTGCGCATGATGAGCAGATTCTTGTTCCCCCGCCGGTGATAATCCAGCGCATCCATGACCTTCCTCGTCAGAAGGATCCCGAGGCCGCCGACGGGACGCTCCTCCACGGACTTGGAGGTGTCCGGCGCTGCCGCCTCCAAGGGGTTGAATGGGCGCGCGTCATCTTCGACTTCGGCGCGCACCTCCCCTTGGTCCACCGATATGCGAACGGTGATCTCGTGATCGGCGGCATCACGGTACCCGTAGGAGATCACGTTCATCAAGGTCTCCTCCAGGGCCAGCGTGACGGCAAACAACACCTTCGGCGGCAGGTCATGCCGTTCCCCGAACTCCTGGACCAGCTCGTTTACGCGCTGGATCTCGGACTTGTGGCTGAGGAGAGTGACCGTGAGCCGGTCGTCCATGCCGTCCTCACGCGTCTGGTGGCCGCGCATGATAATGCAGCGCCAGGGCGGTGATGTCGTCGGACTGGGGCGCGCCTGCAGAAAACGCCCGGACCTCCGCCACCGCGCGGCCTAGAACGTCTGTCGGCGGCAACCCGGTTACCTCGCGAAGGAACGTGCGCAGGCGGTCGTCGGAATACAGGTGGCCGTCCGGGTCCAGAGCCTCGGTGATCCCGTCGGTATAGAGGAACAGCGCATCGCTGCTTCGCAGGGTGACCCGTTTGGTCTCGAACGTGATGCCTTCCATCACGCCGAGGGCCATGCTTCCGGTCCCGCGCACCACTTGGATCTCTCCATCGCTGCGGAGCAGGTAGGGCAGGTTGTGGCCGGCGTTGCTGTACTCGACCTCGCCGGTCTTCGTGTCGAGGATGCCATAGAAGACCGTCACGAACATGGCCGAATCGTTGTCCGGGCAGAGGAGGCTGTTGACGTGGCGCAGGCACTCGCCGGGCGCTACACCCGTGAGCGCAGTGGCCTTGATCAGCGTGCGGCTCACCGCCATGAAGATCGCTGCGGGCATGCCCTTGTCGGACACGTCCGCGATCACAAAGCCCAGGCGGTCGGGGTCGATGAGGAAGAAATCGTAGAAGTCGCCCCCCATCTCGCGAGCCGGGATGGTTTCCGCATAAATCTCGAAGTCCTCCCGGTCTGGAAAGGGTGGAAAGGTCCGCGGCAGAATGGATTTCTGGATCTCGCTGGCAATCCGCAGTTCGCTCGAGATCCGTTCTTTTTCCGCCATGGTGCGGCGGAGCTCTTCCGTCCGCTCGACGACCCGATGTTCCAGATGAGCATTGGCCTCGAGCAACTCGTCCTGTTGCTGCTTGATGACGGCCTGCATGGCCTCGAACTCCTCGGTCAGCGCCGATACTTCGTTCCCCTGCGTCAACCGAGAGGCGGGAGGGAGGGAGCCCCCGGCCGTGGCCGCCACCGAGCCCATCCGGGCGGCCAGCCGGGCCAGCGGGTGCGTGACGGTTCGCTTCGTCCCGTACGCCACGATGGCGACCATGAGGAGGCACATCGCCGCCCCGCCCGTCAAGGTCATGGCCAGATCCGTCCGGCTCTCCAGCAGATACTCCTCCATCGGCATCACGATCTCCAGGCCGCCCATCAGGTCGTTGAGCTTGAAATCGTGTTTGGGACTCTGGGCATACGCGTTGTGGCAATTGACGCAGGACGGAGCGGACGCGAGGTCCGCCATAAGCACGCGCAGCACGGCCCGGCCCTCGATGGTGTCCGTGCGCACGAACTGGCTGTCGGGATGTTCCGCGAGATAGACGAATCCCTCCCGTTGAAACTGGTCTTTGATGCCCTTGTCCTTGTTGATCGGCCAGGGGCTGATAAGGTTCGCAGTGTATCCGTTGCGGTTCTTCGCCATGGCCTCCGAGACCTCCCGGACGAAGGTGGCTGGGAGCGGGAAGCGCCCGTGGACCTTGACATAATCCGCGCCCAACGTGCCGCCGAGTTGCGCGACTCGAGGCACGATGGTCGACGCATAGTACTGGCGGTCGGCCATGATCTGGTGGGCCAGACTCTTCGCGCGGGTGGAGAGCTTCTCCTGGAGGTTGGCCTGCGTCAGTGAATGCTCGATAAAGGCCGCAAGCAGCGAGGCAGCGGCGATGAAGGGGACGGTGAGAATGATCAGCTTGGTGCCGACCCGCCAATTCCGGCCGGACTGTCCGCTCTCACTCTGCTGTGGCTCGATCACGATAAGAACATAAACCGAATCCTCCGGCGAGGCAAGGGATACGGCTCACTCGCCATGACCTTGAAGAGACAGGCTCACTTGGATAGCATACGCACAATGGACGGTCCATCTCTGTCGCAACAGGCTTCGACCGTGCTCGAATGGCCGCGGCTGCTCGATGTTCTGGCTGGGCAAGCGCGCTCACCCATGGGGGCGGAGCGCTGCCGGACGTTGGGCCTGGAGAGCAGCCTCGATGCGGCCCGGTTGCGGATGCAGGAAACGGGTGAGATGGTCGCCCTTCGGGAAAGTATCGATCCCTTTCCCAGCCTGAGCTTCCCGGACTTGCGGGAGATGCTGGGACGAGTGAGTAAGGGCGCCACGCTGGAACCCCACGAGTTGCGCGACCTCTCGATCGCGCTGGGGCTGGCGGCGGACGTTACGCGCTATGTGGATCGCCGGCGCGGGGAGATGCCCGCGCTCTGCGCGGCGGCCGCGCCGCTCGACGGCCTGGGGCCCACCCAGCCACCCGCTCGCCTCAAAACGAGCATTGATCGTTGCGTGGACCCTGAGGGCAACATCCGCGAATCGGCCACGCCTGACCTGCGCCGACTGATGCATCATGCCCAGGCGCTCAAGCAGAGCATGCGCCGAAGGTTGGAGATGATTCTCGCCTCCCGGCGTTATGCGGAGGTCCTTCAGGAGCAGTATTTCGCCCAACGCGAAGGCCGCTACGTTGTGCCCATCAAGGCCGAGATGCGGGGAAAGATCCAGGGGATCGTCCATGATGTCTCCGGCAGCGGCGCGACCGTCTTCCTCGAACCGCGCGAATTGGTGGACCTGAATAACGCCATCAAGGTGGCGGATCTCGAGGTGGAGCGGGAAGTGAGGCGCATCCTGCAAGACCTCTCCCTCGAGGTTGCCGGGCACGCACCGGTGCTTCGGACCGGACTGGACGGGCTGGCTACGCTCGATTGCATCGCCGCGAAGGCCGCGTTCAGCCATCTGATCCAAGGCCATCCCCTCAGGCTGAACGACCAGGGTTGCATCCGATTGAGGCAGGCGCGCCACCCGCTCTTGCTTCTGGCTCGGGAACAAGTGATCGCAAACGATATCCTCATGGATGAGTCGGTCTGGGTGTTGGTGCTCTCCGGTCCGAACACGGGCGGGAAGACTGTCACCTTGAAGATCGTGGGTCTCTTCGCGCTCATGATCCGCGGCGGTCTCCAACCACCCTGCGGGGCTGATTCGGACATGGCCTTGTTTCCGGAGGTCTACGCGGATATCGGAGACGCCCAGGATTTGACCAAGGACCTCTCGAGCTTCTCGGCGCACATGACGCAGATGATTCGCCTGCTGGGCGAGGCGGGCAGCAGCACGACAGGTGACGGGTTTCGGGTGTCAGGTGTCGGGTCTTCGGCATCTGGCTCTGACCAACGCCTAACACCTAACACCCAAGACCCGACACCCCGGACGGCTTTGCCGGCGAGGGCGCTGGTGCTGCTGGATGAGCCGGTGACCTCGACCGATCCGAACGAAGGGGCCGCCCTGGCGGAGGCCCTGCTCATCCGGCTGGCCGACCTCGGGATGAAGGTCGTCGCGACGACCCACTACAGCTCCCTCAAGGCACTGGCCCAGACTACGGCGGGGTTCATGAACGCGAGCGTCGAGTTCGACGTCACCCGCCTGGCTCCGACGTACCGGGTGATCATGGGGATACCAGGCGGTTCCTCTGCGATCGACATTGCCGGCCGGCTGGGGATGGATGAAGCGATTCTGGATCATGCCCTGGGACTCATGCGGCGGGAAGATCGCAGGCTGGAACAACTGCTGAATGATTTGCAGGAGAAACAGCGGCGCCTGCACGAGGACCAGGCCCGAGTGGCTGAGCTGAAGGAATCTGCGGAAGTGGCTGCGCAGGAGGCCGCCGAGATCACCGAACGATTACAGCTCACGGAGCGTGAACAGCGCAAGGGCGTCAAGAAAAAGCTAACCGATGAGCTCTTACGCGCGCGAGCCCAGGTGCAGGAAGTCTTAGCCGGACTCAAAGGGGAGCGGACGCTGATCAAGGCCAAGGAAGCCAAACAGCGGCTGGCCGAGATTGAAGAGCGTACGAGAGCTCAACTGGTGCCGGAGGAGGAGAAAGTTCCGCTTGAGCAGCTCTCGGTCGGCGATCAAGTCGAGATCGTCAGCCTGGGGAGAACCGGAATGTTGCTTGAAGCGCCGCAGGGCAAGAAGCGGGTGCGGGTGCGTGTGGGCGAAGCGGAGATGTCGGTGGCGGCGTCGCTGCTCATCGGCCGGACGGGGCTAACTGATGAAGACAGGGGGAGCGGGTCGCCAGGCCGGGCCATGCCGGGACGACGATCGGTGTCGTTGCCGGGAGCCGGGGCCGAGACACCGACAATTCTTGACCTGCGGGGCAAGACGGCCGATGAAGCCTTGGAGGAAACGGTCGCGGCGCTCGATCGAGCAGCGCTGGCCGGCGCCCCGTCGCTGCGCATTATCCATGGTCACGGAACCGGCCGGCTCAAAGGCGTGCTGCGGGGCTATCTGAAAGACTCGCCCTACGTGGTGGGTTTTCGTGCCGGAGAGCGGGCCGAGGGTGGCGATGGGGTGACGATCGCAGAATTGCGTTAGGCTCGGTATTGGGTATTAGAGGTTAGGTTCCTAACCCCCGATACCCATCCTCAGTCATGCACGCGCTTGGTAAGAGCTGCGTACGCCTGGTGGACGGAACCGACCGGTGTGATCTCCATGAGAAAGGGAAGCGGATAATCCCCGTCGCCCGGATCCCTGTCTTCGGGGACCAGGACCCGGCGGAGGTGGGCGTCGTTCGCGGCCGTGATTTTCAGAGGCACGGATCCGACTGATCCGATGCGGCCGTCCGGCGTAATCGTCCCAGTGATGGCGAGATCCGGCGCTACAAATTCTCCTTTGGCGAGCGCTGCGACGCAGAGAGCCATCATGGCCGACAGACTTTCCCCATAGATGGTGACGCCCGGGTAAGGCACCGAGAGGTCGACGGACCAGGAGTCGGTCGAGAGGCCGAGGGAGTGTGCGGTACGGCGGATCGCTTGCTCGACGGATGTTTGCGCCAGTCGAGAAAACTTGCCCGGCGAGTTTCTGAAATGAACGATTAAACCACCCTGATCGTCTCGTTCCTCGAAGGCCACCACAAGATAGGCGACCGTCCCAGTCGGTTGCTGCCCTGTCTTGACCCCGAGGATCGGCACGAGCTGCTCACGCCGTCCGTGCCTGCTTCCTGCCTCAACCAACTGGACCGTCAGTACTGCAAGCAGGATCAGCCCTATTGCCGTTCCCCAGCATGTTCTGGCGGGGCTGTGCCGTTGTCTCTGCCCGCTGCCCGTCATTTTCGCCGTCCTTTTCCAAGTTCGTCTGTGGTCGGAGCCCATCCTGCTCTTCTGATGCGACATGGTCGCTATCGGCCTGGATGAAACGAGGCTTTAATACGTGCACCATCGGTTCACATCCGTGAACAACGGTGCACGTTGCTGGTGGATTTCGAGCGAAGCTTGGTGCAAACCCACCAGGAAGCCACAAACCAGAGCTTCGAACTGCTCGGAACATCAAGGATTTTCCAGCTTCGCTTATGGCACTGGGCTTGCGTCTTGGGCTGACCGTAGAAAGCGCCTGGACGTTGGCGTTGGAATTACTGGGTGAGGGTGAGACCAAGAGAGGAGGAGGTCGCCATGAAGCGCCGTCTAGAGCCGGTTGATTGGTATCTTCTTCGTGGGTATCTCCGTGCCCACCGGCCGGTCACAGATGCGAACGAAGTTGCCCCAGGAGGTGGAGGTTCAGAAATCCTATCGGAAGACCGCATGAGCGGAGAGCAAGCGATCAGCAGTCAGCAGTCAGCTTTCTGCTGAGGGCGAGAAGTCCGCTCAGGACTGACGGCCGATTGCTGAGCGCTGAAATCTTGGAAACAAGAGGTGCGCCATGACATGGGGTTACTGGGGGATCGTGAGCGTGCTCCTGGTACTTGTCGGGGTGTTCTTCGCTTGCATGGAAATTCTATACGCCCGAGCGAGGAATGGCGGGAATGGAAAGGTGAACGCTTCAGGAGAGAGTGCGGCCGGTACCTCCAAGGGCAACAAACATGCCGCCTAGCCGGAGAGTGACTGATCTATCGGCCGCTCAGTGCACTTCGAGCCACTGCTGCAGGAGGCGGTTGACGGCGGCGAACCGCACGGCTTGGTCGTCGGGAGAACCTACGGTGATGTCGAAGTCTTTCAGCCCCGTGAGATTCTTGGTGGGAACGTCGGCTTCCTTCGTAGCGAGCGCGTGAACCGGGAGCTCCGGGGCGAAAGTGTGGCGTGCCTTGAGGAAGGCTTGGCAGTGGCCAAGGACCTCTTTCGTGGGAGGGAAGAGCAGTAACAGCACGCCCTGCGCGTTTGGCAGACATTGCTCCCACACCGGCCAAAAGCGCTTCTCAGCGCGAACGGTGATGAGGTGCAGCACGACCTCCTGGGAGATCCAGACTCGGCCGATTTCCGTGCGGTAGGCGGCCCATAGTTCCTCCGTGCCGACCGCGGCCCAACGAGAGCCGGACAGGTCCTTCACCAGGGATTGCAACACCTCGCTGGCGCCCGACGGCGTCACCCCCACGATCAGCACACGCACGACCTGAGGCCGGTGGCCTGAAGGGCGGAGCTTGCTGAGCCGCTGGCCGACCGCTTCCACCCGGGCCAAGGTCTGGGCCACCGCGCCATCCGGCCACGGGGGGGAAGGGGAACTCTCCGCCGACTCGGACAGGGGCGGGTTCGCGCGCTCGTGTTCCTCTAGGGTGCGGAGATCCTGGAAGAGTAGGTTGGCGACGCTGGCCGTGATCGGGGGTTGTTCCGGCAGTGCGTCGGGCAGGAACATGTATCGCCCCGTTTTCCACCCCAACAGGACGAAGAGGGGCTCTTCACGCTTGGGTGAGCGGATGTCGGCATGCACGATCATGCCCCCCCGGAAGTACAGCGTGCCGGTCCGGTCGCCGTGGCTCAGCAACAGGGCCCCGGTCCGCTGATGCAGCTCCAGCGTCTGAACCAGGTCCAGCAGATCGACATCCTCCAGCCGGCCACTGAGGCCGATGCGCTCCAGCGGAATCGCGCGGGCTTGTTCGATCCGGTCCATCACCGTTTCGACGCTTTGCGCAATCCGTTCCAGTGGACAGGGTTTCGTCAGGTAATCGTCCGACCCGATCTTGCTGGCTCTGACCCGGTCTTCGTCTTGATCGCGAGCCGTGAAGAAGATGAAGGGGATCGTCCGGGTCTGGGCGTTGGTGCGCAAACGGCTGCACAACTCATAGCCGTCCATCCCCGGCATGCTGATGTCGGCGATCACGACGTCGGGGATGCTCTCGCCGATTTTCCGAAGGGCCTCTTCCCCGCTCAACGCGGTCGCAACCTGGTAGTGTTGACTTTCCAGGTACAACGAGACCACCCGGAGCCACCGGGGCTCATCGTCCACGACGAGGATTCTGGAGGCCATCGCGGACCTCGGGGAGCGAGGCAAGTGTGTAAGTTGTCAATTTCGAAAGTTGTCAATCCTGGTGACGAAACCAGGGCGCAGTCCAACTTGAGAACTTTCCAACTTTGTAACTCCCTTTATCTGATGATTTGCGGTGGCCCCAGGCCGTTGATGACCGCGTCCGTGATGAGGACGGCCTTCACGTCCTTCAGCGCCGGTACCTCGTACATGAGATCCAGCATCACGTCCTCGATGATCGTGCGGAGCGCCCGCGCGCCGGTCTTCATCGAGACTGCCCGGTGGGCGATCGCCTTGACGGCGGCCGGCATGAACTGCAGGTCGACGTTTTCCAGCTCAAACAGCGCCTGGTACTGCTTCAGGATCGCGTTCTTGGGCTCAGTCAGTATACGCACGAGTGCGGACTCGTCCAGGTCGGTGAGGGTGGTCAGGACGGGGAACCGCCCGATGAACTCCGGAATCATCCCGTATTTCAGGAGGTCGTCCGGCTGAGCGTGTTGGAGGAGATTGTCGGCACCGATGGCATCGCGCTTGGCAATCCCGGCGCCAAATCCAATCTGCCGGTGGTCCATCCGTTGTCCCACGATCTGCTCGAGGCCGACGAACGCTCCCCCGCAGATGAACAGGATGTTCGTTGTGTCGACCCGGATGTACTCCTGTTCCGGATGTTTCCGCCCTCCTTTCGGCGGCACGTTACAGGTAGTGCCCTCCACTAATTTGAGCAACGCCTGTTGCACGCCCTCACCCGAGACGTCGCGCGTGATTGAGGCGCTTTCGGACTTGCGACTGATCTTGTCGATCTCGTCTATGTAAATGATTCCCGTTTCCGCCCGCTTGATGTCGAAGTCCGATGCCTGGAGCAGTTTGAGGACCACGTTCTCCACGTCTTCCCCGACGTAGCCGGCTTCGGTCAGCGTCGTGGCGTCGGCGATCGCAAACGGCATCTGCAGGATTCGGGCGAGGGTTTGGGAAAGCAGGGTCTTGCCGGTTCCGGTTGAGCCGATCATCAGGATGTTGCCCTTTTGAAGCTCGACCTCCTTCAAGCGGGCGCGGCTCAGTATCCGCTTATAATGGTTGTGGACGGCGACCGATAGGACTTTCTTCGCACGGTCCTGTCCAATGACGTACTGGTCCAGGATCGCCTTGATCTCGGTGGGTTTCGGCACGGGTTGGTCTTGGGCGATGTCGGGGTTGGGAGAGCCGATCTTTCCCGACAGGAACGTGGTGCACAGGGCCACGCAGTCGCTGCAGATGAGGAGATTGACCCCTGTGTGGCATGTCCCACACTCGTAAGTCGAGGGGCTATCAATCAGGCTCTTGACGGCGCTCTCGCGCTTTCCGCAAAATGAGCACTGGCGTTCGCGCCTCTCCTTATTCTGTCGAGTCTCCCAGAACATGCTGCCGCCATCTTAGCCACTCACGAACACCAACTCAAGCCGATTGCGCCACCGCCGCAGTCGCGGGTTCGGCCGCGGGAAAGCGCAGAACGAATCGGCTCCCTTTCCCGTCTTCGCTGGAGACCTCGATGGTGCCGCCGTTGTCTTGGATCAGCCGCTTGACGTTGGTCAGGCCCAGGCCGGTTCCATAGTCCTTGGTCGTGAAGAATGGCTCGAAGATCCGGTGCAGGTTCGTGTGGGGGATTCCGCAGCCTGTATCCGCCACCTCGACCTCGACATAGCGATCGTCGCTCGCACGGGTCGTGACGGTCAGGCAGCCCCCGGTCGGCATGGCTTCGCGGGCATTAATGAGCAGGTTCACCAGCGCTTCCTTGACCTGGTCAGGGTCCACTTGGAGCGCCGGCAGGGATGGGCAGAAATGGGTTTCGATGGAGAGTTTCTCAATGCCTCCCTGTGCCTTCCATTGCCAGAGCGCCGCCTGTGCCAGGGCCTCCGGCTGGATGAGTTTCGGTTCCGGAGGCTTCTGTCGCGCGTAGCGGAGGAAGTCGTTGATTCGGTGTGTGAGCCGATCCACTTCATCCATGATGTAGCGAGCGACTTCCTGCTTCACCGCATTGGACTGGTGCGTTTCCAGGACCAGTTGCGCCGAGCTACGGATAACGCCGAGGGGATTGCGTAAGTCGTGCGCCAGGGCGGCCAGGAGCTGGCCGACCGAGGCCAGCTTCTCTTTCCGGATCAACTCCTCCTGTTGGGTCTTGACCGTGCGCAAGCTCTCATCGAGCACGCTGCGCATCGCATGGAAGGTGCGCGCCAGGTCTTCGATTTCGTCGCCGGTGCGGATTTCGATCGAAGCGGGTCTGGCCTCGGTCGGCGCCCCGGCGGTGGAGGCGGGAAGCGTGGCGATCTCTCGCTGCAGGGCCTCCGTCTCGCGGCGGAGGGCCAGAATCGGTCCCACGATCCGCCGCCCGACGACGAAACCAGTGGAGGCGAGCACGACGACGAGGCCGAAGCCGATGAGTCCCACCGTGAAGAGCATCGAATTGATCGGGGCGTAGGTTTCCTCGGGTTGCTGCCGTACGAACGAGAACCAGCGCTCGCCGCCCAGGCTTGCCGCAGTCAGCCGGTGTGAGAAGCGAACCGGCGCGGCCCCGACGATCGAATCGTGCCCGCCATGGGCGTCATCCTCCGCCACGAACCAGAGCGGTATGTCGCGGGCGAGAAGATTGACCAGGACATCGGGGATGAGGTGGGCGGTGGGAGGCAGGACGGGGCAGATAAGCGGCGTTCCATCCGTATCCAGCAGCATCCCGTGGCCGGTTTCGCCGATCCGGATCGGTAGGATGGTGTTCAGCAGCACTTCTCGGCGGATGACCAGGCCGACAACGCCGATCGGTTTCTCTTGATCCTCGGCCACGATCGGCACGGCAACCTCAAAGACGTACTCCTTCAGCAGAGCATCGAAATGGAGCGAGCTGACGTATGCGGTGTCCCGCCCTTGGTCTATGGTCTCCTGCCACCATTCCCTGTCCGCGTTGAGGTATGGAGCCAGGGGATCGCTCGAAGCCACCAGGGCTCCCTGGCGGTCCGCGATCACCACGCGAACGTAATAGGGCGTCCTTTCAACCCAGTCTCGGAGATAGTCTATGGTCTCGAGAGCCCGAGGGTGAACCCCACTGTACTGGCTTGCCGGCCAGTCTACCGTTTCGGTCGCCAGCATGCGGCGAATCTCAGCATCGCTTTTGCCGGTATAGCGGGCGTTGCCTCGTGCCACAAGCCCTCGGACCAGCATCGGGACGCTGCCCAGCCGCTGGGCGCGATCAATCTCCGTATCAACGGCCGCACCGATCCGGATGGCGGTCGAGCGGGCGATTTCCTGGAACCCGCTGCCGATCGAGAATTTGAGGGTGTAGGTGCCGTAGAGGTAGGTCACAATCAGTGCGGCGACGCCGGGTACGGTGCCCACGATGAGCAGCGCAATGAGGAATTTCCTTTGCAGGCCGCCGGTTCGCTGACGTGATTCCATATGGGCGTGAATTGTGACGGGTGATGGGTGACGAGTGATCCGTGAAGAGTGAAGAGCGGCAAACTTCCTCAAATTCACTCATCACTCATGACACAGCCCTCATCACCGCATTACTTGAGGCCGTACTTGGCCATCCGGTACCGGAGTGTGTTGCGGGTCATCTTCAGCAGGCGTCCCGCTTCCGAAACATTTCCGCCCGCCTTCTGCAGCGCCTCTTGCAGCATTGCCTTTTCCATTTCCTCGACCGAGAGTCCAAGAGAGAGGAGCGAGGGAGAGTCCCCGCTCCCTCCATTTCCCCGCAGGGCTCCGACCAGGGTCCGCAGATTGCCCGGCAGGTGTTCCGGCTGGATGTCCCCTTCCCTGCGGCTGATGGTAAGCCACTCCACCACATTGTGGAGTTCGCGTATGTTTCCGGGCCACTGGTGACGCTGCAAGAGGGCCATGGCCTCAGGCGACATCCCCCGGATGCGGGTGCCCCGCTCGCGGCTGGCAGCCTCCAAGAACTCCCGCAACAGTGCCGGGATATCCTCCCGCCTCTCCCGAAGCGACGGGATGTGCAGCGGGCATACATTGAGTCGGTAGTAGAGGTCTTCCCGGAAACGGCCCCTCTTGATCAACTCCGGCAGGTTCTGGTTGGTTGCGCAAATGACCCGGATGTCGACTTTGATTCCTCGCACCCCACCCAGCGGGTCTACCATGCGGTCCTCCAACACGCGCAAGAGCTTGACCTGGGCGGCGAGGCTCATTTCCCCGATCTCATCGAGGAAAAGAGTTCCGCGATCCGCCAACTGGAAGCGACCGCGCTTGGACCGCTTGGCGTCCGTGAACGCCCCCTTTTCGTATCCAAAGAGTTCGGATTCGAGGAGTTCTTCGGGAATACCGGCGCAGTTCAGGGCGACAAGCGGACCTCCCGCTCGAGGGCTCGCGTAATGGATGGCGCGTGCCAATAATTCCTTGCCGGTTCCGCTCTCCCCGGTGATCAGGACCGTCACCTCTGTGCGGGCCACCTCCATGGCCAGGCGCTTCACTTCGTCCATCTGGGGCGAGACACTGACGATCCGGTCGAAGCCGAAGCGATCGTGGAGACTGGCTCTCAGGGCGCGGTTGTCCTGAGAGAGCTGCCGAAGTTGGAGCGCGCGGGCGATCAGGATCTTCAACTCCTCGTTGTCCACCGGCTTGGAGATGTAGTCATACGCGCCCTTCCGCATGGCTTCGACGGCGGATTTCACCGTGCCATACCCCGTTATGATCAGGACGGGTACGTCGGGCAACGCCCGCTTTGACGCTTCGAGGACCTCCAGACCCGACGTTTTCCCCAATTGGAGGTCGGTGACGATCAAGTCAATCCCCGGGTGGTCCGTCAGAAGCCGAATTCCCTCCTCCCCCGAACCGGCCAGAAGGAGATCGTAACCCTCCGGCTTCAGGACCAGCTCGAAAAGCCGGCGCATTCGTTCTTCGTCCTCGATGAGAAGTAGAGTTGGTAGGCGCATGGGGGAGCGGCTTTCCGTGTCAAACTATAGTCCTTGGGGCCGCAGAGGCGCAAGTGGTCGGAATCACCAGATTTTCGATGGATCCAGGTGAAAGTTCTTGCCGATTCTCAGCAGATCCACCATGACACTGGCACCGAACGACGGCCCATAGTCTTTGTGGTTGATGAGGTCGTTCCAGGTCTCCAGGGTGACATAGGGGAGGCGGAGGGCGATCGAGCCGAACCGTTCTTCGATCGCGTCGCCCTTGAGATCCACGAACAGGCCCGAGTCGATCGTGAATGCGACCTCCAGTTCCCAGGTTGCCACCCCGTCCTGATCGTAGTTGCCGACACTCACCGAACCCTGTCCCATGTACGACTGCGGTGCGACTTCGTGGAAGGCGGCCCCGCTTCCCAAGCGACTGTACCGTCCCATGGCCGAGAACCGCACATACTGGGAGAAGGTCTTGAGCGCAGCAGGTGAGGCGCCGGCTATCCGCTCTGCGACTTCCGCCAACGATAGTCGGCGGAGGCCGGCCCGGCCATAACCTTCGAAGTAGAGCGATCCACCGGACGCCCCCAAACCCAGGAAGAAGCTCTCCTGTTGGCCGGTCAATGAGACCCAGCGGGTCACGGATCCGTCTATGGCAAAGTCCACCGCTGACCGGGTGGCCCCGACAGGCACGCGATTGAAGTTCCGGATGTCGTGCACCAGGTTCTGAAGGTCATGGGTGGGGTTGTCGGAGGTGGGACCCGCTCCCACCGTCAGGTTGGTGTTCCAGCCTTTGAGGGTGCTGAGTCGGTGGGTCCAACTGACGGTGGCCATGTTGAAACCCATCGTCTGACTGATGGCATTGTAGCGCCGTGGCGGTTGGTCCCCGTCGAACTCCGTGAAGCGATTCAGAGTCAACCCGGCCAGGAGTGTCTCGTCTCGCTCGGGGTAGGCGATGGCTCCCCAGTGCACACTGGGGGCTGGGGGTTCCGCGCCTGCGTGGTGCGGAAGTCCCAGAAGGAGCCATCCCCCCAGGCTGATGAGACAGGCCCATCCCAGGGTGAGAGGGGGACAAGTCGGGGCGATGACATTCGAGCGAGACAAATGATGCCGGTGGCGCAATGCCGGGCGGGCGTCGTCTAAAATGACCGCGCCGGAACGGGAGAGCGCGGAACGATGCCCTGGGTTACGAACGGGTCACCGTGAACCGTGCGAGATTTCCCAGTGCCAGACGTGCGTTGCGAAGCAACCCTGCGTGCTTCGGCCGCCTGAGCGGACTTCCGCGGAAAACGGCCTCGAATTGGTGTTCGTCCATTGTTTCGAGCGCACTGAGCTCTGGTGAGAGCGTCAGGGCTCTCGGCTGGAAGGCCGGCTCCTCGGTTGAGGCGGCATTGACATTGTAGGGACACACGTCCAGGCAATCGTCACAGCCGAAAATCCGGTTGCCCATCTTCCGTGCAAGATCATCCGGGATTTCGTGGCCGCTTCCCCGCAATTCGATCGTCAGGTAGGAAATGCACCGGCGGGCATCCACGACATAGGGTTCGGCAATCGCACCGGTTGGGCAGGCGTTGATGCACAGGGTACAGGACCCGCAAAGATCCATCCCGGATTCATCCGCCGTGAGTTCCAGGGTGGTCAGGATCTCGCCCAGGAGCAGCCAGGACCCATACTCGGCGGAGACGAGGTTGGAGTGCTTGCCGATCCAGCCGAGGCCGGCCTGCTGCGCCCACGCTTTTTCCATAACCGGGCCCGTGTCCACGTAGCAGCGATTTTCGGCGCCCGGCACAAGCACCTGGATGCGTTCAGCCAACTGCTCCAAGCGCTGCCTCAGGAGCCGGTGATAGTCCTCGCCCCAGGCATAGCGCGCAATGCGCCCATGCCCCGGGCGTTCATCGGCCTGATGGCCGGTGTAATAATTCATCCCGAGGGAGATGACAGATCGGCAGCCAGACAGGACCCGACGGGGATCGGCGCGCCGGGCCGGCTCCCGTTCCATCCAGGCCAGGAGCCCGTGGTACCCGCGCGCGAGCCAATCACGTAAGCGGGCCTCAAGAGTCCCGGAAAGTGGAGCGGCCGAATCGTCCCGGTCAGGCCCGACACGGCTGATCCCCACAGCTTGAAACCCCAACGCTCGGGCTTCCTGCTTGATTCGTTCCGAGACCGTCATCCTTTCCGTTTGCCCTGCCTTTCGCGCTTTTCCCGCGTTTCACGCCTTTCCCGCACGTCTCCCTCGTCGCGCTCATCTCGCGCGTCTCGCCGTTTCTACGGTTTCGGCTTCTGCAAGGTGATCGGAGGCGGGTTTGTGGCGGAGCAATCGAACATCACGCCGAACCGGGCGGAGCACTGGACGCTCTTGCACCGATCGCAAGTGCCGGTAATCCTGGTTTTCCAGTCAGTTTCCTTATCGCTGAAGCGGCAGGTCATATGGCCGCCCTTGGAAATATTGGACCAGGGCTTGCCGCTGCCCGGCTGATGGGCGACTACGCACCCGTCCGGGATTGGCACCCGGCAACTCTGTCGGGCTTCACCCTTGGCCATTCCGAAGTTGCAGGATGACTCGGTTGTGGCGCTCGAGTCGCCGAGGGGGGAGGCGGCCGGCAGCAGGGAGGGGAGCCCGAACACCGCGAGGACCAGAAGAGCCAGGGGCATGAGGAAGCTTCGCGCATGTCTCTCCATCTCAAACCCTCCCAGGTCGAATGATCCTAGCACAGGTCGGCGACTTGCAGGGAATCAGGCCCAGGCGTAAGATTTACCGGGCGGAGAGACTGCGATGGCGCATCGAACTCGAAGGGTCCGATTGTTCCTCGTGGGGGCGGCGTGCCTGCTGACATCGCTCGAGAACAGGAGTGAGGCGCTGACGGATGCCATCTCGGAAGGTGGCGGGATTCGTGAAGTCTGTGATGAGTATGGTTGCCTTCCCGTTCCCTTCGGCGGAGTAAATGGGGGCGGCTTCCGCAGGCCTGGATCATCCGGCCTCACCCCTCTCACAGACCGTCGTTTCGGTCAGGGCATGGGCCGGTCCGGCATATGGAGGGGAGCGAACGGTGGAGTACAGCGCGGCGGCTTTGGAGCCTCCGGCCGGAGTTTCTCGGCCGTCGGGTCATGAAGCGAGAATCCGTGACGCCGCGGTCCGACTGGCAACAGAAACTGGAAGCGATCGGGTTTACCTTCCACAGCCTGGAAGGGGTCTACTGGATAGAAGACGCCTGTTATGCCTTCACGGCGCAGGAGATCGATCTCCTCGAATCGGTGACCGCCGAGTTGCATGCCCTCTGCCTCGAAGCAGTCGAACAGGTCATTCGGCGAAATCTCTTCGACCGGCTGGCAATTCCGGCGCTCTTCCGCGACCGGATCGTGGCTTCGTGGGAGTCAGACGAGCCGTCCCTCTATGGTCGGTTCGATCTCCGATTCGACGGGGTCGCTCCACCGACGCTCCTCGAATACAACGCCGACACCCCGACCTCTCTCCTTGAAGCCAGCATCGCCCAATGGTTCTGGCTGGAGGAGACCCAACGGGGCCGGGATCAGTTCAATTCCCTCCATGAAAGGCTCATCGCGCGATGGGGGGATCTGCACAAGGACTGGCCAGGCCTTCTCCACTTCGCCTGTGCGCAGGACAGCACCGAGGATTACCGGACGGTCGAGTACCTGCGCGATACAGCAATGCAGGCCGGCTTCCGCACCTCCCACCTCTTCATGGAAGACATCGGCTGGGCACCTTCCGAGCGCCGCTTCCTTGATCTGGAGGGCCGGCCAATCCAGGCGCTCTTCAAGCTCTACCCCTGGGAGTGGCTGGCGCAGGACGCGTTCGGGGGTTATCTGGCCTCGGATTCCTTGAAGGTGATTGAGCCTTGCTGGAAGATGGTATTGAGCAACAAGGGCATCCTGGCCCTGCTGTGGGATCTCTTCCCGGCCCATCCCAACCTGCTCCCGGCGTACTTCGACCCCCAGCCTTTGGGCAGCACGTACGTGAAGAAGCCGATGCTCTCTCGGGAAGGGGCGAATGTCGAGATCGTCATGCCGGACGGAGGGCTCAGTTCGGCCGGGGCCTATGGCCAAGAAGGGTATGTCTACCAAGCCTTCGCACCACTCCCGAGTTTCGATTCCACGAACTACCCCGTGATCGGGTCCTGGATCGTCGGCGCTGAACCTGCAGGAATCGGCATCCGCGAAAGCGACACGCTCATCACCACCAACACGAGTCGGTTTGTTCCGCATTACTTTGTGCCGCGAGTGGGTGAGATGTCAGGTGTCAGGTCTTAGGTGTCGGGTCTAGGAATAACTGACCGCTGATCGCTGAAGGCTTTCGCCATGGACAAGCGCGAGATCGCCAGAATCTTCGAAGAGATCGCCCTTCTGCTTGAGTTGAAGGGGGAAAGTCCGTTCAAGAGCAAGGCCTACCACAACGCTGCGCGCACGATCGAGACTCTCACGGAGGATGTCACCGAGATGGTGGCCTCAGGCCGGGCCAGAGACCTGAAAGGGGTCGGCCAGGCGCTCGCGGAGAAGCTGGCCGAGTTGGTCGGCACCGGCCGGCTGACCTATTACGAGGACCTCAAGCGCAGCGTCCCGGCAGGGCTCCTCGAGATGACGGCCATCGCAGGCATGGGACCGAAGAAGATCAGCGCGGTCTGGGAAAAGCTGGGCACCACCACGGTCGGTGAGTTGGAGTATGCCTGCATCGAGAATCGTCTCGTCGGTCTGCCCGGCTTCGGTGAGAAGACTCAGGAAAAGATCAAGCAGGGCATCTTGCAACTCAAGAAACGGCGCGGCTATCACCTCTTCGCGAACGTGATAGGGGAAGCACGGGTGATCATCGAAGCGGCCGGGCACGCGCCAGGCGTGCGGCGGGCGGAGCTCGTCGGCGATCTGCGGCGCTGCGTCGAGATCGTCCGCTCGATCGAGGGGCTGGTCGCGGTCGACCGACCTCAGGCCCTGGTCCAGGCGCTCCGGAAGGTCGAAGGACTTTCGGATCTGACGCTGGAAGGCAGCCAGGTCACAGGGAGGTCGGCCGTGGGCGTGCCCGTGATGCTGCTGGTGGTGGAGCGCGTGACCCCCCACGCCTTGCTCGCTGCGACGGGGAGCGCCGGGCACTTGACCGTGCTGGCCGAGCGGGCGGCCCGCCTCGGGGTCCCCTGGAACCTGGACGGCAACGGGAACAGGCAACCGGCGCTCGAGGCGGATTCGGAGGAGGCGTTGTATGCGCGTTTGGGCCTCCCGTTCATCGTGCCGGAATTGCGGGAAGGGCGGGATGAGGTCGACTTGGGCGACCAGGGGCGGTTGGGCCCGTTGGTGGAGCCCGGGCAGATTCAAGGCATCTTCCACAATCACACCAATGCCAGCGACGGCTCGGCCGGCCTCGAAGAGATGGTGGAGGCGGCCAAGGCCCTGGGCTACCGGTATATCGGGATCTCCGACCACAGCCAGTCCGCGTTCTACGCCAACGGCTTGAAGGAGGACCGGATTCGCGAGCAGCACGCGGCGATCGAGGCGCTCCGCAAGCGGGTGTCTGGCATCGCGATCTTCAAGGGTATCGAGGCCGATATCCTGGCCGACGGCTCGATGGATTACCCCGATGAGGTACTGGCCCGCTTCGATTTCGTGATCGGCTCCGTGCACAGCCGGTTCAATCTGTCCGAGGAAGAGCAGACCACACGTGTCCTCCGGGCGTTGGCCAATCCGCACGTCACCATGTTAGGCCATCCCACCGGCCGGCTGCTGCTGTCCCGCGAAGGCTACCGGATCGACATGAAGAAGGTCATTGATGCCGCCAAGGAACATGGGAAGATCATCGAGATCAACGCCAACCCCCATCGCCTCGACCTCGACTGGCGGTTCTGCGGCTACGCCAAGGCGCAAGGCGTAAAGGTCAGCATCAATCCGGACGCCCACGCCACGGACGGCCTCGAAGACGTACCCTTCGGCATCAACGTCGCCCGCAAGGGCGGCCTCACCCCGGCCGACGTGATCAACACATTGGGACCGGAAGAGATTCTTACGAGAATCGGTGGAATGCGAGACACTCGCAGCTCTTAGTTGGAGGAGACTATGCCGTCCAAGAAGTCCAAGCGCAAACCGCCGCCACGACCTTCCGCCCCCGGAATCGGGAGCCGGCTCAGCGAGTTGGCTGAGGAGATGGACATCATGGTGCCGGAATTGACGGCCCGGATTGCCGCCTTGGAGCACCTCCTCATCGAGAAAGGGCTTTGCACGCACGATGATCTGGTTCGGTCGCGGCGGTTTGTGGATGATCAGGAACGATAGGTGAGCGTGCTTTTGGTATCTTCTTGGGTGAGAGTCGGTATAATGTCGCCATGCCCCGCTTCCGGCTGTCCACGAGTCGAACAACGTTGCTCGCGCTGGCCCTGACCGCCGTCTGTGGCCCCGACCCGGCATCGGCTGAGCCGGAAACCATCCAGTCCCTGGAAGTGCATGCCTCGCCGCGAGGCGGCGTAGTGGCCCGGGCGACGCTGCACCTGACCGCGCCGCCGGCTATGGTGCAGGCGGTCCTCACGGATTATGAACGGTGGCCGGAGTTGTTCGTGGGCGGCATGCGTGTCGCGCGAGTGGAGCGGTACCCCGGGCGGGCCGTCACCGATGTCTATCTGACACATGCAATGATGCCTGGGGAGCGCCGACTCCTCTGTGAAAATCGGGAACTGCCCGACGGCTTGGTCACGACCCTCCTCGGAGGGGACTTCAAGCGCTATGCCCGGACTTGGAAGGTAAGCTCCGACGGCACCGCTACCGGCACGAAGGCCGAGTTCGAACTCGAGGTGGAAGTGGACACGTTGGCGCCTGACTGGCTCGTGGCGCGGGTGTTGAAGCAGGAACTGGAAATCCATTTCCGTGCGCTTAACAGTAAGGCGGATGAGCGGGCTAGGCGTACCATTGGGCATTGAATGGCGGGTCCGCCCGGCTGCCCGCGGGAGACGCGAGGCTGTGGCCCATTCGATAAGTCCGAGACCGGCGCTCGTGAGAGGGTCGAAACATCGCAATGCCGTGGAGGTGTGGGTAAATATTCTCAGCCTGCTGGTTCCTCTCTGGGTCGCGGCGGGACCGGTCTATGCGGGGGATGTGAAGGTTGCGGTCACGTCGAGTTTTCTGGATACCATGAACGCGATTGCGGAGGAGTTTCAGAAGACGACGGGACACCGTGTCTTCCTGAACGAAAGTACGACGGGGGCGCTGTACGCTCAGATCCTGAACCAGGCTCCGTTCGATGTCTTCCTGGCAGGGGATGACATCGATCCGAAGAATCTGGAGGACGATGGATTTGCGGTACGCGGCAGCAGCTTCACGTATGCGGTGGGACGCCTGACGCTCTGGAGCCAGGATCCCCGTGGTGTAGGGCCGGATGGCGTAGAGACACTCCGCGCGGGCCAGTTCGGGCACCTCGTGCTTGCCAATCCCCGGACGTCGGCCAATGGTCATGCAGCGGTCCAGGCACTCAAGGCGCTCGGCGTCTGGGAGGCGATCCAGGAGAAGGTACTGGAGGCGGAAAGCAGCCGGCAGGCCTTTCATTGGGTTGCGAACGGGAAAGCCAAGCTTGGCCTCGTGCCGCTGGCGGAGGTACTTGACCCTGATCTCAAGGACAAGGGAAGCCGGTGGGACGTTCCGGTCAACCTCCATGCGCCCATTCGTCAGGACGCCGTGCTCCTGATCAGAGGGCAGTCCAATCCCGCGGCAGTGGCGCTGATGGACTACCTGCGAACCCCAAGGGTGCGCGCGATCGTGGAGCGGTTTGGCTTTGGGCTGCCATAACCCCGATCACAGAGCTCCGTAGGATGACGTTCGAACGTTTCAGCGTTCGGCGTCGCGCGTGAGAGCAAGAATGAGGTTTCGGAACGCCGGGTAGGTCTTCAGCAGAGTCTCGCGGTGCCCGGCTTCGAAGTCGGTGAAGTCGAAACCTGGGGCCATGGTGGTGCCCATCAGGGCGAAGCCGCCTCCTGGACGCAGCCGCGAACCCTGCCAGGTGCCATGCGGCACGGTGAGTTGGAGATGCATCCCGGTGAGAAGGTCGTGGCCCAGGATCGTGACGTCACCGGAGCCATCCGGATAGAGTTGCAGCAATTCGACGGGGTCGCCCAGGTAGAAATGGTAGATCTCGTCCGTCGGCAGGCGGTGCAGGGCTGAAAAGGTGTGCGGGGTGAGCAGGAAGTAGATGGCGGTACCGAACGGCTTTGGCCCCGCATATCGCCCCGGCAGGCTCTCCTTCGGGACCGATTCGGCCGCCCGGTAGGTTTCAGAGAAGTATCCGCCCTCCCTTGCCAACGGCTTGAGGTTCAACAGCCGCTTGAGCTGTTCCGCCGTCAGCACACTAGCTGACCTTTTCCTGTGCCCGCTTGAGCTCGATCCCCTTGACGCGCGTTTCGATCGCGGTCGCCTCCGCCACTCGATTCATCTTACGTAACAAGCTTGCATAGTCGCGGAGATTCGCGACGAGGTCTGGATGGCTGGGGGGCAGGGCCTTTTCACGGATTGCGATAGAGCGCCTGAAATTAGCCTCGGAGCCGGTGAGGTTTCCCATCAGGTACTGGGCCACCGCCAGATTGGTCAGCGAGGCAGAGAGACTGACGTGATCGGGGCCGACCACTTTCTCCATGACCGCCAGGGACCGCTGAAACGCCGGCGCAGCCTGGTCGGCTTTCCCTTGGGTGAGGTAGAGTTCGCCCAGGTTGGTGAGGCTGGCGGCGACGTACTGGTGATTCGGCCCCAGGGCCCGTTCCCAGATGGTGATGGCCCGCTGCAGGCGCGATTCCGCCTCCGCAAAGTTTCCTTGGGCGCGGTACACGCTGGCGAGGTTGTTCAAGGCCAAGGCGACGTTTGGATGGTCAGGCCCACGAGCCTTTTCCATGGTCTCCAGAGCGCGTTGGTAGAGCGGTATGGCTTCGGCGTTCTTTTTCTGCGCATAGTAGAGAGCCGCCAGGTTATTCAGGGCGAACGCCAGATCCTGCGGATCGCTCCCGTTGTTCTGCTCCCGGATCGCGATGGCTCGCTTGTACATCGGTTCGGCTTCAATCAGCTTTCCCTGGGACCGGAGGGCTTCCCCCAGGTTGTTCAGGCTTGTGGCCAGCCGCAAATCCTGGGGGCCAAACTGTTCGGCCTTTTTCACCGCCTCGGAGAACTGTCGCTCGGCCTCCGTAATTTTGCCTTCTCGATAGGCTTTCTTTCCGGCTTCCATGTACGTTTCCCAGGGCGGTCCTTGGTTGCACGAAACGGTCAGCGCCAGCATCATCCCGAGGGCCACTCGGCCCGGCCAAGATTTCCTGAAACCCATCACGCTGTCACTCCTGTTCTGTTCCCCGCTGTGAATGGTGTCAATCCATGCAAAACGCTGGGCCGGGGGTGCCCCTTACGGCATGGGCATGGCTAAAACGGGCGCCATTGTCTCCTAAAATACGTGACGATGCAAGTTATGTCCTATCCGGCTCAGCGTCGTGAAACCAAGGAGCTGTTTGGAGTATGATTGCGGACCACGTCGCAGAGGGGACGGCACATGCTCGAAGAGCGGATCGCGGAAGTGACCAAGGTGAATGCAGCCTTTTATCAAGCCTTCGAAAGCTTGGATATTGCCAATATGGACCTGGTTTGGGCAAAACAGGACTATGTGACCTGCATCCATCCGGGATGGACTCTTCGATTCGGCTGGCCGGCGGTGCGGGACTCCTGGGTCCTGATCTTCAACAACACGTTCTCGATGGACTTTGAACTTACCGAGGTTCAAATCCAGGTTGCGGGAGACCTAGCCTGGGTCGTCTGTACCGAGAACATCACGAGCCGGCAGGGAGACGTAAGCCAGGGAAGCCGGGTGCTGGCGACCAACCTGTATGAGCGGTTGGAGGGGCACTGGCTGATGATTCATCACCACGGCTCTCCGGTCATGGGGTAGCTGAAGAAAGTTGGATATGGTGATTGGGCGATTTGTTGATTTCTCCGGTCTGATTAAATCACCA
>Ga0187893_10004493_pt1 | contig 26445 bp, 29 predicted proteins | sample MA1701074metaG_FD_139574 | JGI IMG/M metagenome (GOLD analysis project Ga0187893, IMG submission 139574) | White microbial mat communities from a basaltic lava cave in the Kipuka Kanohina Cave System on the Island of Hawaii, USA - MA170107-4 metaG ... | reverse complement strand
TCTGAGCATCCTTCCCTCCGGCTCCTCGGGGGGACCTCCCCCGCGAGGAAGCCGGGATCAGAAGCCCGGGGGTGGGACACTTTTCGAGCGCTGCGGTGGGACACTTTCCGAGCGTTGAGTCCATTTCGGGATCGAAGTCACCCACCGATTGTTGCGTGGAGGGGGGACGGGGCCTGTCACCCGCTTCGCGGGCTATGGGCCCTGAAGGGCGGAGCGACGCATGCGTGTTTCTTGCCCTATCGCGTTCAGGGTCGCCAGTCGGGGGTGGGATCCTCGATGAGCACGATGCGCACCCTCGTCACCATGCGGGCGACGAGGTCGATGGCGGCACTGGCTGGCCGATAGCCGTGGCGATGGGCCTCGACTGTCATCGGGCCATCCGCTACCTCGTCATCGAAGAGGACCGCGGGCCGCAACCTACCCTCATCCGAGTTGGGAAAGGCGCCCCCCGTTGCGCGCATCGCGTCACCCGGGGCTCCTGCTTCCGTCACGGGACCGCGACCTCCTCGGTGCTGATCACGTCGCGTACCGATCCCTTGGCGTCGGCGAGGTCGTCATGTGCGAGGTGTTTGGTACGGAGGGAGGGAGGTACGAGTTGTCCGGGGCAACTGGAGTGCCGACCTCAATGCGGCTGCCTCGCAGAGGTCCCCTTGCATTGTTCGGGCGCGCGGGAAAGAGGGCCGCCAGGCCGGCCTACCTGCGATTGAGCGTAGCACTGCAGCGCTCCGAGAAGGAGAGTCAGCAGCGCGAGGCTAACGTGCTGCGCGTACGTTAGGCGAGCATCGCCAGCGCAACCGCACGGCAGCTCCGCGAGGTTGCCATGAGACATCAGCGTGGTTGCTGCGAAGATAAGCCCCGTTAGAACAAGAGTGGCTGCGGCGAGACGCGGACACCAGCCCAGCACGAACAGGAGTCCCAGGCCGGCCTCGGCAACCGCTGCTATGGTGGTCAGGGCGGTCGGCTTGGCACTCACGGCCTTCGCTAACGCAAGCGTTAGCAAGAACAATGCGCACAGGAGGTCGAGGGGCCGGTGAGCCCTCATCGGAGCAGACTTCGAACCGCACGATACAGATCATCACGCGCTCGCGTCAGTTCCCCAATGGCGCGGTCTACCGCGTAGCATTGCCCGTGACGAAACACGTGTAGCCGACCTCTCGCCACATGAAGTCCGATGACGTCGTACTCGTACATGCCCGCCTCGATCTTTTTGCGGACCACCGGCCCAACCGCTTCCCAAAAGCTGAACCGCAGTTGGAACCGGTTCTCCTCGTATCTGTCGATCGCCTCAAGCAGGCGCTCCCGTAGGGCGGAGGGAACGTGCTCTTGCTTGTGCCGAGATCTGGAGAGAAGGCTCGCCAAGTGGATTTCCCGCCCCAAGCGAGCCGTACCCAGATCTTGGCCGACGATGGCCTCCATGCTGTCCCCAACAGTGTACGCAATCAACTGAAAGCTCGCCGGAACCAGCGGCACAGGCGACGCCAAGTTGATGACGCTGAGGCGTTTCAGGGCGGACGTGCTGGACTCCTCCATGAAGTCGTCGCACGGGGTCCTGGCAAGTCGCCACGCGTCCGACTCGTCTCGCGACACTCCCAATGCCCGCGCAGGAAAGGGGCCAAACGCCTTGCGAAAAAACCGCGTCTCTCCCCGGTACTTCAGCCATTTCTCGAAGAACTGCTGGAACTCCTCTCTCTCAATCTCCCAACGCGATCGCAGGCTGTCGCTAGCGAGGCTCAGCGGTGACGAATTCGGCGGTAGGCATTCTGCTCCTCGCAATCTGGCGCGGTCGATGAGATCCCTCGTCTGTTCGAAGCTGCGCGCAGGCACGGCCGGAGATCGTTCCGCCGTGCGAGTTGCAGTTTCGCGGAACACCGCGGTAGTCACCATTGTCAATGAGAGTCCCGCAAGAAACGAGATCATGCCCAACACAAGCAAGAGAACAACGCGGGCGCTCATCTTTGGCTGGACTACCTGAGGAGTTCCTCTGCTGCTTGCAGGAGTCCCGCCTCCAATCCGCGCCCCGCCTCGCTCATGGAACGGATCTCGGGCACTTCGTCCTCACTGACAAGCACGAGGCGCCCACGCATGATTGCATATGCCACAATTACGGAGCCCTCGGCCTCTCGGCTCGTACTGCCTTCCTGGATTGCAGCGACTACTTCAGCCAAGAGCTGGCGTCGGCGAACTTCGTAGTCTCGAAGGCGGCCCAGGATCTCGTTCCTGGTCGCTTCATCGGGCTCGGCATTGGAACTCCCCACGTACCATCTTAGCGAGAGTTCGGGAGACGCCGGAAGATCCCAGTCGCTCCCGACGATCGCGAACGAGGATGCGGCGTTGACCGACGCCAGAACCTGAAAGCGATCGTTCTCCCAGGGTGCATCACCCAAGCGTTGCGTCAATGCAAAATGACTCTCGAGAAGGCGAACGTACTCGTTGCGATTCGCCTCGGCGCGGGCTTTGAGCTGAGCTCTAAGTCGCTCTCCGGTGGGCCCGGTCGATTCCACCACAAGATCGCGACTCGCGCCTCCGATCTCATACTCCGCTTCGGCGAGAAGAAGGTCGCCGGCACCGCCACTCTTGAGATCAAGCAGCGTCGGTTCCGACTCTCCGTCAACCTCCTGATCATCCCGAGATGAGCCCTCGGCCTTGACCCCATTGTCCACCGGCCCACGATCGGTCTCTTCTCGATAAGTGGCCTCTGCTGGCCACCTCGGGGCGACAGGCGCCGGGACCGTGCGAATCCTCGACTTGCCTGCGTCGATATGACTCACCCACCAGAACCCGCCGACGACCCCGGCACCGAAGGCGACGACACAGACGAGAACAGCGCCTTTCGCCTTCATCCCCATGTGGCCTTGCGGTGAGGAAGCCGGTAAGCCAGCCCTCTAGTCGCCACCGAAGGGATCGCCGCCTTGGTTTGGACAATCGCAATACAACACCCGACTGCCATTGCCCGCTATTGCAAGTGTCGGAACGCACGGCTGTTGGCAGTCAACCGTGGCACACGCCGCCGTCCATGTGGTCACCCCGCCGACAACGCGCTTCTGCAACGTAAAGTGGCACAACGACCCCGACGCTTCGCTGTACTCGTCCATGCTGTAGTCAGAATAATCGCCTGCGCCCGGTGTGGGGTCGCACACGCAGCTCTCGTCGAAGCCGGCTCCCACCGGCGTCCTCCAGATTGAGCAGGTATCCGCAGCGTTCTGGCATGCGTTCGCGCACGCCATTGTGAAGGAAGCCCATGCGTTGGGTGCTGTGGCTTTTCCGTCCTGGCACCCTCCGCCGATTCCGGCGAGGACTGCGCTCGCCCCGACGCCAGCAAGAGCGAGCGCAACACATGCGACCGCCACACCCATGCCTCTCCACGACTCGCGGGACTGGGACATCGTGCTCCTCCACGAGCAGAGCGCCCGCCTCCTTTCAGGCCACCGCTGAACAGCAGTGCGCGCTCGTACTCCCGGATGAGAGTGCGCGGGCGCAGGGGGGGGGGGTCGTTTCTCCGCTGCGCGGAGTTGCTCTACGGGTGCAACCGTTCCCACCTTTGCCACGCGCGACGGAGGCGGCAGCGGACCGCGTTCCGCGTCATGTGCAACGTCGTGCCGATTTCGCTCAGCGACAGTCCGGATCCGTGCAGGGCAAGGACTCCCCGCGTGGTGGGCCGGAGTCCGGGGCTCCCGGCGGCTCCCAACTGCGCGGCCCAGGCGCGGTCCCGCAGCGGAGCGATGTCTTCGCGTAGCGCCCGTCGCCCGCCCCTTATGAGCCTCTCGTTGAGCGTCTGCCGCCGGATCCCGAGGTCCCTCGCGGCGTCGGCCTTTCGCCTGCCGGCGAGGAGAAGATTGAAGGCGACGCGTTGCCGTTCGGTCATCCGTGCGAGTTCCAGGTCGGCAAGACACCCGCGCGCGCTCCGGGCGGGCACCGGCACGGAGTCGGATTGATCGAGTATGCCGGCCTCTCTCAAGGCGAGCCCCGCGTTCAAGCGGCGCCACTCCTGCGCGATCCGCCTCACGACACCGTGTACGTACGCGGCGGCGGACGCTTCCGGCGGCGCTGCGCGCATCAGGCGTGCGCCGTCGCGGATCACGCGGATCGCCGCTTCCTGCGCCAAGTCGTCGGAGAGTCCCCGCGCCCCACGCGAGCGGGCGGCGCTCGCCGCCCAGCTGAGCAGCGCTTCGCTCGCCCCCTCGGGATTCTCCGCCCACTGCGACAGCCAACCGCACACCGTCATGGAGTCCCCGCTCACGAGCATTCCTCCCGCAGGGAGCATACCACGCTCGCGGCATCACAGCGCGCGGCGGCCGCGGATCGCGGCGTCAGCCTCCCCCGCGCCCCCTCCACTCGGCACGCCGAGGCCGAGGTCTGTCCGACTTCGAAGGTCCTGACCAGCCACACGCCGCACGGAACAGCTCCACGACACGGCACTGGACAACGGCTCCGTCCGAAACGCCGTTCCGCGCTCGAACGCGCAGACGAGAAGCACCTTGCGTCTCGGGGGGTGGGCCGACGGCGCATTCCGGGCCGCGGACTCTATCACGGGACGAGTTCTTCGCAGGTCACGATCACGTCGCGCACCGATCCGCGGGAGTTGGCAAGGCTCAGCAACAGGGTGTCGCCGGGCCGGAGGCGGTAGTCGGTCGCATCGGGGGCGGATCCATTCACGCGGACGATGCGGTCGCCGACGCGCACGCCCGCCCTCGCCGTGGCGCTGCCGGGCAGGACGGCGACAATCGTCCCGTCGTCCGACCATTCCAAGCCGACGGAGAACACGCCGGCCGGGCGGAGATCGCCACGGGGCGCATGGATGTCGACCAACTTGTTGCGCGTATCGAACGTGACGACGCAGTGTTGCAGCAGGCCGCAGCCGACGATGCACCGGTCTTGCATTGTCATCGCGATCGGATCGACCACCCTGCATCGGCCCATCGACAGCGTGCCGTCGAGGCGACCGACCGATGTCCGCTCGCGGCCCGAGAGGGTGACCGTTGGGAACCATTCGACGCGGTATCGCCTCCATCGGAGGGCCTGCCGTTGCGGCACCACCAGCGGGTGGCTGCACCCCGTGTCGATCATCGCCCACAGCTTCTCACCCCCGACATCGATCTCGATCTCGGGGCGCCCGCGCCGGAGGCGATAGGGCACGCCCGTCGGCTGCCCCCGCGCCCCCTTCGACACCGTCATGACCCCTGCCGGATAGTCCAGCTCGACGACATCGCCCTCGAAGACCCCGAGATTGAGGACGACGGTTGCCAACTCGGCCATTTCGTGGAACGACTTCGCGGAGGCGACGACCACGTCGAGCCTTCGGAACTCGGCGTCGCCGATTCTCGTGCCAGCCCTCGAGGCGGCGCCGACGGCCTGCCCGGGGCGCGCAGGCCCGGAAACGCGCCGCCCGACCGAGAGCTTCAGTTCCGCCGCCGTCTCCTCCGTGACGAAGGGGTGGCTGGCCCCTGTGTCGATCATCACAGTGAGGGCGCGCCCGCGCCGCCGCGCCGGGACCTCGGTGATGGAGTTCTACAGGCGCAGGGGGGTCCGGCACTCGCCGCTCCCGGCCGGCAACACGAGCCGCCATCCGGGCGTGGCCGCGCAGCCGCAGAGCAGCATCGCGAGGAACATCCAGCGCCGCGCACGGAGGCGAGTCATGCCGGGGACGCCCACCTTGAGGCGCTTCAGTGTATCGCGTTGAAGGACGACGCACTCTCCGGGTTCGCCCGATTCGAGCGGTAGATGGCGCGCAGGGGCGCGGCGGGGCACCGCCAGCAGGTCTCGCCTTCAAGCACGATCACGCGGGAGCGCATCGTCCGGGCGCAGCGTCCCCCGGCTCCCGACAGTTGCCTCACGATGCGCGCGGGGCGCGTGGCCGGCCGTTGACAACCATCAGGCCCAACACGGCGGCGGCAAGAAGGAGGGCAAGCGCGATCCAGCCAACGTGAGCCCCTGCCGGGGGGCGGGCGGCGGAGGCGTGTACGACACCCACTGGACGGGGAAGTAGCCGAGGTCCTCGGCGAGCCAGAAGGCGACGGGGCCCAGCGGCGGCGTCGCCGGGTCGCTTCCCAGGATGACAAGCACGACGACGCACCGGCGGCCCGCCACCTCTTCTTGCCCCGCGATGCGCGCCGTCGGATGCGCGACGAACGACGAGACCGGCTGCTCGAGATAGCGCAGGCCGAAGTCCTCCGGGGAGACGTGGCGATTGCCCGTCCAGCGGCGCTCGACAACGCCTTTCCAGGCTGTCGCATCGGGCTTGAGCATCCGGTGGAGAAAGAGGTCGAAGGAGGGGCGCCGGGCGACGAGCGTCTCCTGCACGCCGAACCGCTCCCGCGGCGTGTTCCGGTCGGGGAGCGAGAGGCCGACGCCGGTGAAGCAGCGAAGCCGCCGCAGGGTGTGCACTCCGTCCGTCGCGAACGTGCCCTCGTACGCTCCGTTCCAATCGACCTTGCCGTCCCACTCGAGGCGGACGCGGTAGTCCAGCGCGTAGGGTGCGGTCGCCTGCTCTCGCGCGGCCATGCGCGCGGCGATCTCGGCGGGGGTAGGTTCGTCCGCGGGCGTGCGACCCACGGCGAGCAGGTGGAACGATGCCGCAACGACAAGCCACCGGAACTTCATGGCCACGCCTTGCTGCCCATCCTACGCGAGTCGTCACGCGCCCATTCGTCCGCCCCCCCCGCGGCCCCCCTTTCCGCCCCTACAATGCCGGCTTGTCCCTTGCGGAGTTCCCCTACTTCGAAAGCCTGTTGGCGGGCTCACGGCACCACCTGTACGATGCGGGCGACCTGCTTGAGCTGATGCACGTGGCGTGGGATCGCATCGACAGCAACGAGCGCCGTCGCCTCGCGGAATTGATCCACAAGGGCGCCGCCGACGAGCTCGAAGCGATCCACGCCGACCTCGTCGCGGGGCGACCCGTCCGGCTCTAGTCGTCGGACGAACTCCTAGGGCGTGACGCGGAGCGCCGCCCCTCCTCCGAGTGCACCTTCGCCTCGGTTGCGGCGACGGCTCACGGAGACCCCGCGCCCGCGGCGCAGCAGCGCCGGCAGGCCCGCCGCGAGCACGAGCAGCAGCGTCGCCGGCTCGGGCACCGGGGCGCCCCTCGTCTGCGACCCCCCGTCGAACGTGATGACAAGGCGGTCGAGGGTGCCGAAGTCGCTCGCCTGCGTGATCGTCACGCGGAACCAGAGGATGTCGTTGGACGCGCTGGTGAAGACGATCGGGGTGCCGCCGGGCGCGAAGACGACGCCGAGGGAGCCGCCGCTCCCGAACGCCTCGAGCTGGATCGCGCCGTCGGTCTCGAATTCGATCGAAACCACGCGCGCGAGAAACCCCGAGAGGGTCACGTCGAACGCGGGCGACTCCCCGCGCCCCCAGTGCTGGTCGCCGCCGAGGCCGTCGTCCCAGCCGAAGACGCGCGTGCCGGTGATGGCCCCCCCGAAGGGCAGCGCGATGACGGCGGAGGAGGCGGGGAGCCCCCCGAACGGGGAGAGCGTCACGCCGATCCCGGCCCAGAAGTTCGCGATGTCGTCGCCGTCACTGATGCCGGCCTCGTCCGGGTCGATGACGATCGTGTCGGCGCGGGCGGCGGCGGCAAAGGAGAGGAGCGACAGCAGCGAAGCGAGCAGCGTGTTGCGAACGAGCATGGGGTCACCTCGAGGGGCGAGGGTACGGAGGTCCGCCCCGGGCCGCAACGGGCCCGAAGGGCCCATCGCCCCGGAATGGGACGCACTCTTCGCGCGCGACACGGGAATGTCCATCGAATGCATCATCCGGAGCCGCGCGTTTACACTGGAAGCGAGGTCCCATGACGACGATCCGCCCCCTCCTGCCGCTCCTGCTGGTCGCCTCGCTCGGCCTCGGGGAGGATCCCCCCGAGCCCCCCAAGAATCCCCCGGAGGCCGAGCGCGAAGTCAGGGTGGAGCTGATGGGGAAGGTGCCCGAGGAGGGGGCCGCCCTCGGCTACGGCAGCCCCCGGCCGCTGCTCGTCGAGACGACGGTGCCGCGCTTCCTCGTCGAGATCCCCCGGTTCGAGGCGAAGGACCCGGTCTGGTTCCGCGTGGCGCTCGGCGAGACGAAGGGGATCCCCTTCTACGCGGCGCTCGACAAGAGCGCGGGCTCGACGCTCTGGGACCTGCTCTACCTCGACCTCGACCGCGACCTCGACCTGACCAACGACGGCCCGCCGGTGAAGGGCGGCGTGCGCACCGTCTACTCGAACGGCGCGAAGCTGGTCGAGTTCCTCGACCTGCGCCTCACGCTCCCCTACTCGGTGGAGGGCGTCGAGGCGAGGGAGCCCTACTCCTGCGTGCTCTACTACATCGTCGAGGGCGACGCGCGACCGAAGACGGTGCAGGTGGAGCGGGACGGCTGGCGGGAGGGGACCGTCGCGCTGGGAGGGACGGCGCACGTCGTTGCGGTGGTGGACGACGACAGCGACGGGCAGTTCACGACCGGCGACGCATGGATCGTGCGGCCCGCCTCGGTCGCGCGGCGCGACCTGCTCTCCGGCGACTCGATCCGGGCGATGCTCTTCCCGTCCTGGTCGCAGGACCAGGAGCATACGGTCGAGGTGAAGTCGATCGACCCGGCGGGGCGGAGCGTCACGCTGCTCGTGAAGGGCGCGACGGAGAGCGAGGGAGAGTTCTTCACGAAGGTCGCGCGGGCGCGGCAGTCGCCGGAGGAGCAGCAGCTGAAGCTCGACCCGCTGCGGCCGAAGGCGGGGGAGAACCAGCAGATCGACTGGCTTGCGGGCAAGAGCATCCAGTACGCCCTCGACATCGCGGCGGCGCCGCGGGTAAACAAGCGGCTCGTGCTCGACTTCGCGGCGCCGGACTGCGTCTGGTGCGGGCGCATGGAGCGCTACACCTACCGCGACCGCGAGGTCGTGCAGCTCGCGCGGAGGTTCGTCTTCGCGAAGATCGAGTTCCGCAAGGGCTCGGCGGAGGCGGCGAAGTACGGCGTCGACGGCACGCCGACGCTGATCATCCTCGAGAACGACGGCACCGAGGTGGCGCGGCACGCGGGGTTCCTGCGCCCGGGCGAGATGGCCGCCTGGCTCAAGGGCGCGCTCCGGTAATCGGGGGTCGCGCCCGGGCGGCGCGTCCGGTAGGATCCCGCGGGTTCGGAGGAGGCGCATGTTCAGACTCATCCCCCGCGACGAGGGGTTCTTCGACCTTTTCGAGAAGCTCTCGGGCCGCGTCCACGAGGGGGCGGTCCAGCTCTCGGCGCTGATCGAGCGGTTCGACGACGTCGAGGCGCGCACCGCGAAGATCAAGGACGTCGAGCACGAGGGGGACGTCATCACCCACGAGGCGATGGACCGCCTCAACCGCACCTTCATCACGCCGTTCGACCGCGAGGACATCCACGAGCTCGCCTCGCGCCTCGACGACATCCTCGACCTGATCGACACGACCGCGAACCGGATCTTCCTCTACAAGGTCGCGCGCCCCGGGGAGGACGCGGTGCGCCTCGCCCGCTGCGTCGTCGACGCGACGAAGCTGCTGACGGAAATGGTCGCCTACCTCCGGACGCCGGCGAAGGTCGACGAGGTGCTGCGGATCGGGCGGGGCATCCACGCGAAGGAGAACGAGGCGGACCGCGTGCAGCAGCACGCGCTCGCGACGCTCTTCGACAACGCGACCGACCCGCGCGACATCATCAAGTGGAAGGACATCTACTACGACCTCGAAACCGCCTCCGACCGCTGCGAGGACGCGGCCAACGTGATCGAGGGGATCATCCTCAAGAATGCCTGAGCCGGTCTTCGTCTGGGCCATCATCGGGCTCGCGCTGGTCTTCGACTTCGTCAACGGGTTCCACGATGCGGCGAACTCGATCGCGACGGTCGTCTCCACGCGCGTCCTCAGCCCCCGCTGGGCGGTCGCGTGGGCCGCCTTCTTCAACTTCATCGCGTTCCTCGTCTTCAGCCTCAAGGTCGCGACGACGATCGGCAAGGGGGTCGTCGACCCCACCGCGGTCACCCTCGGCGTCGTCGCCGCGGGGCTCGTCGGCGCGATCGCGTGGAACCTCATCACCTGGTACGGCGGCATCCCGTCGAGCTCCTCCCACGCGCTTGTCGGCGGCATCGCCGGCGCCGCGCTCGCGCACGCGGGCCCCTCCGCGCTGATCGCCCACGGGATGTGGAAGATCCTGATCTTCATCCTCGTCGCGCCGCTGCTCGGCCTCTCGGTCGGCTTCCTGCTGATGGTCGCCACCTACTGGACCTTCCGGCGGAGCGCCCCGAGCCGCGTCGCCTCGCTCTTCCGGAGGCTGCAGCTCGCCTCCGCCGCCGCCTACAGCCTCGGCCACGGCGGCAACGACGCGCAGAAGACGATGGGCATCATCCTGATGGTGCTGATCACCTCGGGGAGGCTTCCCACGACGGCCGGCGTCCCCTTCTGGGTCGTCATCACCTGCCATGCGGCGATCGCGCTCGGCACGATGGCCGGGGGCTGGCGCATCGTCAAGACGATGGGCCAGAGGATCTGCAAGCTGCAGCCCGTCCACGGCTTCGCCGCCGAGACCGGCGGGGCCGCGACGCTCTACGCCGCGACCGCCTTCGGCATCCCGGTCTCGACGACCCACGTGATCACCGGAGCGATCGTCGGCGTCGGGACCACGCGCGGCATCCGCGCGGTCAAGTGGGGCGTCGCGGGACGCGTCGTCTGGGCCTGGATCCTGACGATCCCCGCGTCGGCGCTGATCGCTGTGGCCACATGGTGGCTGCTGCGGCTCTGCGGGCTCGGGTAGCGCAGGCGCTTCCCGGGGGGCTCGGGGGCCGGCCCCCGCGCCCCCCCCCCGATGTCGAGGAAGATCGACGTCCCGTTCCGGGACCGCCGCCCCTTGACAAAAAGATACGTGTTGCATGGGGTGCGCCGGAGGAGCGGCGCGACGCCAGCAGGGCGGGGTCGGGGCCCGCCCGCGAATCGCGCGACGCGCGCAGGCGCGGCGATGGCACCACGGATGCGTCGGGTCCCTCGGCACACCACCCCCGAGGATCCACCCATGCGCAACCTGATCGCCTCCCTGCTGCTTCTCGCCGCGCTGGCCGGAGCGGCCGCGGCGGACACCTTCACCTTCACCCCGAACCCCGCGGACCTCTACGACCTCGACCACCACATGGTCTACACGTGGAGGGTTTCCAACGTGAACCTCGGCGGCCAGACGATCACCGGCGCGACGCTGTCCATCAAGAACATCCGCAACTGGGACAGCAACCCGAACATGCTCTTCGTGCACCTGCTCGACACGGCGCGGCGGAGCGGCGTCCGCTCCTTCTACGACGACAACCCCGGCAACGTGCCGGTGACCGACATCACCGACGACTTCGTCAACACGCGCTGGCACAACGGCACGGACGCCCGGGGCGTCAGCAGCACGTGGCTGGTCCCGCCGGGCACCGCCGACATCCTGCTCTTCGCGACCTCGTTCGGGACGACGCCGGTGGACTTCGTCTACAGCTTCACGGCGGCCCAGATCGCGGCGCTGAGCGCGTTCATCGCCAACGGGCGCAACTTCGCGCTCGGATTCGACCCGGACTGCCACTACTGGAACGACGGCATCAGCCTCACGCTGACCACGTCGCCGTCGGCGCCGGTCCCGGAGCCGGGCACCCTGGGGCTCATCGGCTTCGCCCTCGCGGCCCTCTGGGCGATGGTCCGCCGCCGGGCGGGACAAAGGGGTCAGACCCCGATCACCCGCTTCAGCTCGGAGGCGAGGAGGGGGCAGATCTCGAAGGCGTCGCCGACGATGCCGTAGTCGGCGACCTTGAAGATCGGCGCCTCCGGGTCGATGTTGATCGCGACGATGCACTTGCTCGTGCGCATGCCGGCGAGGTGCTGGATCGCGCCGCTGATCGCGATGGCGATGTAGAGCTTGGGCGAGACGGTCTTGCCGGTCTGGCCCACCTGCTCGCTGTGCGGACGCCACCCGGCGTCGACGACGGCGCGGCTCGCGCCGACGACGCCGCCGACCGCCTCCGCGAGGTCCTCGACGAGATGCCAGTTCTCGGGGCCCTTGAGGCCGCGCCCGCCGCTGACGATGATGTCCGCCTCGGTCAGGTCGAGCTTCTCGCTCGCCTTCGCGAGCACCTCCCGGACGACGGTGCGGATCTCCGCCGCGCTCTTGCCGGTCTCGACGACCTCGACGGGGGCCTTGCGCCCCGGCTCGGGCGCGGCGGGCCGGAAGACGTTCGGGCGCAGCGTCGCGATCACGAGTTCGGAGGAGGCGGCGAGCGTCGAGAGCGCCTTGCCCGCGTAGACCGGCTTCGTCACGCGGACGGTGCCGCCCTTCGCGGAGATGGCCGTCACGTCCGCGAGCAGTGCGCCCTTCGTCGCGGCGGCCAGCGCCGGCGCGAGGTCCTTGCCGGCGACGGAGGCCGCCATCAGCACGAGGCGCGGCGACGAAGCCGCGACCGCCTTTGCGAGCGGCCGGATGAACCCGTCGATCGTGAAGTTCGCGAGGTGGTCGGCGTCGCCGACGAGCACGCGGTCGGCGCCGAGCGCCGCCGCGTCGCCGGCCAGCGCGGTCGCCCCCTTGCCGAGGATGACCGCGTCGAGGCTGCCGCCCAGCTCCCCCGCGAGGCGTCGCCCCTCGCCCATCACCTCGGCGCAGGACTTCTTGAGCTTGCCCTTGGCACTCTCGAGGAATGCGCAGACCGATCCCATCAGATCACCTTCGCCTCTTCGCGCAGCAGCCGCGCCAGTTCCTTCGCGTCGGCGACCTTCCGGCCGCCCTTGCGCTCCGCCGGCGGCTCGAGCTTCTCGACCTGCAACCGCCCCGACGGCGGCGGCACGTCGCGCTCGTCGATCGGCTTCTTCTTCGCCATCATGATGCCCTTGATGCTCGGGTAGCGCGGCTCCGCGAGCCCGCGCTGCGCGGTGAAGACCGCGGGAAGCTTGACCTCGATCACCTCGGTGCCCGCCTCGCTCTCGCGGTGGACGGTCCCCTTGCCGGCGTCGAGGTCGATCTTCGTGCAGAGCGTCACGCAGGGCAGGCCGAGCAGCCCGGCGACGAGCACGCCGACGGCGCCGTTGTCGCTGTCGATCGCCTGGCGGCCGAAGAGGACCGCGTCGTGCGGCAGCCCGCCGACCGCCTCCGCGAGCAGCTTCGCGACGCCGAGCGGCCCCCGCCCCCCCCCGGCATCCTTCAGATGCAACGCCTTGTCCGCCCCCATCGCAAGCGCCTGCCGGATCTCCTTGCCCGCCTCCGCCGGGCCGAGGCAGACGACGGTGACGGTGCCGCCCTTCTCCTCCTTGATCTGCAGCGCCCGTTCGAGGGCCATCTCGTCGTAGGGGGAGATCACGAAGTCCACCCCGCCCGGGTCGATCGACTTCCCGTCGGCGCCGACCTTGATCCTGGCCGCCGAATCGGGAACGCGCTTGATGCAGACAACGAGGTCCATGGACCTCATTCTGCCACGTCACGCGTCCATCTTGAACTTCTCGCCAAGGTAGACCTGCCTGACGAGCGGGTCATTGACAAGCTCCGCGGAGGCGCCGTGGCGCAGGATGCGCCCCTCGAAGATGATGTAGCTGCGGTCGGTGATCGCGAGCGTCTCGCGCACGTTGTGGTCGGTGAGCAGCACGCTGATGCCGCGGCGCTTGAGCCCGCGCACGATGTCCTGGATGTCGGCGACCGCGATCGGGTCGACGCCGGCGAAGGGCTCGTCGAGGAGCAGCAGGCTCGGCCCGGTCAGCAGCGCGCGCGCGATCTCGAGCCGGCGACGCTCGCCGCCGGAGAGCACGTCCGCGCTGCGCGTGCGCAGCGGCGCGAGGTCGAGCGACTCGAGAAGCGTGTCGATCCGGTCCGTCCGCTCCTTGCGCGTGATCGGCAGCGTCTCGCCGATCGCGACGAGGTTCTGCTCCACGCTCAGCCGCCGGAAGACCGAAGGCTCCTGCGCGAGGTATCCCATGCCCAGCCGCGCCCGCCGGTACATCGGCATCCGCGTCACGTCGTGGCCGTCGAGCGAGACCGAACCGGCGTCCGGGGCCACCATCCCCATGCACATCTTGAACACCGTCGTCTTGCCGGCGCCGTTGGGGCCGAGCAGGCCCACGATCTCGCCCGGCTCGACCGAAAACGCGATGTCATTGACGACCTTGCGCCGCCGGTAGGACTTCGTGAGCCCATGGGCGCTCAGCAGCGACACGCAACCGCCTTCCCGTTGTGGATAAGTCGTGGAGAAGCCCCAAAATGCGCGCACCTGCGGGGTTTGCGGGATGTTGCAACTGCAACAACTTGCGCCGGATGCTTCCGGCCGCGCATCGATCGCGCGACCCCCTCCAGCCGCAACTCGTTTTCGCGCAACCCATTGGGCGGGCGCATCGCTTGGCAATCCCGTTGCCGGTGCCTTGCGCGCGCCGCGCAGGGCCGCAAGCGAGGCGCAACCGTCGCGCCCGGCGGCGTCCCCGATCGCGATCGCCCCATCCGGGGCGCCTTCACTCCAATGTGCATAACCTCGGTGCCCCCGGACCCTCCTACCGGATCAGCTTCACTCTCGTCGGGCCCGGCGAGATCCGCGGCAGGTGGATTGGCCAGAAGACCGCGAAGGCCCGCCCCACGAGATGGCTCTTCGGCACGAAGTGCTTGGGAACGTCGTTTCTCCGGTCGGTCACCGCGGCGGCGGGGAAGTACCGCACGAGCCCGTCCACGTCCGCGGCAAGTCGCAGGATCTGGCCCATCGGACCGCTCCCCGCCGGGAGTCCCGCCTGGCCGTTGTCCATCTCGGGCCGCCGGTCGCTGTCGTCGGTTCCCCCGGGCTCCCACTCGAGCAGCGTGCCGTCGGAGAGCAGCGCCTGGCTGATCCTCCAGGCGCGGCTGTCCTTGCTGCTCGAGGTGTTGTCGCCGAGCATGAAGTAGCAGTCCTCGGGGATGCGCCATTCGCGCACCTCGGCGGCGGAAGACTCCCCGTCGCCGGAAGGGCTGCGCAGGTCGCGCTCGCCGCCATCCCCGTAGTTGGTGCGGAAGCCGCCCTCCGGGAACGCGTCGTAGTAGATGTCGCGGTCGATCGATACTTCCGTCAGCGCGCCGGAGAAGCCGCGCCCGCGGACGGAGATCTCGTAGACCCCCCACTCCGGCTCGGCCGCCGCCGTCGCCCGGGTCGGCGGTTCGGTCTCCGGGTCGGGGAACGGGATCTCGAGGAGGCCGTCGTCCGGCAACTCGACGACGAGCGTGTCGTCGACGTTGGCGAACGAGACATCGAGGCTCCCTCCCGCCTCGAGCCTCGTCTCGAGGGGAATGCGGTGGGGTGCGGGGCCCCCGATCTCGGCGAAGCTCGACCTGGCGCCGAGCACGAGCCGGTGCCGGCGACCGTGCTCGACGAGGTGGAGTTCGAGCGTGCCCGCCTTCCGCACGTCGCAGCGGAACGAGAGGCGCACGTCGCCGGCCACGACGGAGCGGCCGGCCCCCTGTCCGTTCCCGCCGCGGCGGGAATGCGCGAAGTCGCGGTCGACGTCGCTGTAGGGAAGCACGCGCGGGAGGAAGAGCATCCGCCCCTCGTCGCCGGCGGAAGCGTCGAACTCGAACCGCCCGGGCCCCTTCGCGGAGCACGCGGCGGTGCACTCCCAGCAGGTGATGCCCTCGTAGGCGTCGCGGTCGTCCACGGGCCGCGGCCAGTAGGGGAAGAAGAGGCTCCGGCGCGCGCCCGCGGGCTTGCGCGCGATCGCCCAGCTCTTGCCGGCGTCCGCGCTCGTCCAGACGTCGCCGTCGGCGAGGCGCAGCCACTCCCCCGGCAGGCCCGCGATGCGCTTGATGAAGTTCTTGTTGGTGTTGAGCGGGTAGCGGAAGACGGCCACCTCGAAGCGGCGCGGCGCGCGCCACTCCCACGAGGTCTTGTCGACGAGGATGCGGTCGCCCCCGGTCCCCCGCACCCCGTCGTCGCCCCGCAGCGTCGGCATCATGGAACCGGTGGGGATCCGGAACGCCTCGATGCAGTAGTGGCGGATCACGAGCGCCATCGCGATCGCGACGGCGAACGCCTCGATGTTGTCCCAGAGCCACCCGAGCGCGGGCTGCCTCACCGCCCCTTGCCCTTCCGCTCGGTCTTCTCCTCGCGCCGGCCGAGCACGGAGAGGAAGGCCTCCTGCGGGATGCTGATGTTGCCGACCTGGCGCATGCGCTTCTTGCCCTCCTTCTGCTTCTCGAGGAGCTTCCTCTTCCGGGTTACGTCGCCGCCGTAGCACTTGGCCGTGACATTCTTGCGCAGCGCCCGGATCGACTCCCGGGCGATGATCTTCGCGCCGATGGTCGCCTGCAGCGCGACCTCGTAGAGCTGCCGCGGGATCGTCTTCTGCAGCGCGGTCAGGATCTCGCGCCCGCGCCGCGGCGCCACCGATCGGTGGCAGATCACCGACAGCGCGTCGACCTCGTTGCCCGCGACGAGGATGCCGAGGCGGACGAGATCCGCGTCGACGAAGCCGCGCATCTCGTAGTCGAGGGTCCCGTACCCGCGCGTCGCCGACTTGATTAGGTCGTAGAAGTCGAAGACCATCTCCGCGAGCGGGATGTCGAACGCGAGGATCACGCGGGTGCGCCCGAGGTACTCCTGGCTCACGAACTTCCCGCGCCGCTCGGTCGCGAGCGTCATGATCGCGCCGATGTACTCGGGCGGCGTGATGATCGTCGCGCGCACGACCGGCTCGCGGAACTCGAGGATCTTCGCGGGGTCGGGAAGCTCCGCGGGGCGGTCGATCACGACGAGGTCGCCGTCGGTCTTCAGGATCTCGTACGTGACGTTCGGCGCGGTCTGGATCAGGTCGACGCCGCTGTCGCGCTCGAGCCGCTCCTGCACGACTTCCATGTGGAGCAGCCCGAGGAAGCCGCAGCGGAAGCCGAAGCCGAGCGCGACGCTCGACTCGGGGTGGTAGGTGAACGACGCGTCGTTCAGGTGCAGCTTCTCGATGCCCTTGCGCAACTCGTCGAAGTCCTGCGACGCGCTGGGGTAGATGCCGCAGAAGACGAGCGGCTTGGGCTCCTTGAAGCCGGGCACCGCGACGACGGCGGTGCTCTTCGCCGGCGCGATCGTGTCGCCGACGTGGACGTGTTCGAGCGTCTTCAGGTTCGCGACGACGTAGCCGACCCCCCCGGCCCCCAACACATCCACCTGCCTCATCCGCGGCGCGAAGACGCCGACCTCGGTCACCTCGTACTCCTCGCGGTTCGAGAGGAATTGGATGCGCATGCCGCGGCGCAGCGCGCCGTCGAGCAGCCGCACGTAGACGATGACGCCGCGGTAGTCGTCGTACTTCGCGTCGTAGACGAGCGCACGCGTCGGCTTGTCCGGGTCGCCCTCCGGCGGCGGCACCCGCGCGATGACCGCCTCGAGCACCTCGTCGACGCCGGCGCCCGTCTTCGCCGAGACCGAGAGGATCCCCTTCGCGTCGAAGCCGAGGCCGTCGGCGATCTGCTCGCGCACGTCGTCGGGACGCGAGCCGGGCAGGTCGATCTTGTTCAGGACCGGCACGATCTCGAGCCCCGCGTCCACCGCGAGGTAGGCGTTCGCGACCGTCTGCGCCTCGACCCCCTGCGACGCGTCCACGAGCAGGATCGCCCCCTCGCACGCGTGCAGCGCGCGGGAGACCTCGTAGTTGAAGTCCACGTGGCCGGGGGTGTCGATCAGGTTCAGCGTCAGGTCGCGCCACGGCATCTGCACGGCGCTCGCCTTGATCGTGATGCCCCGCTCGCGCTCGATGTCCATGTCGTCGAGCACCTGGTTCCGGAACTCCCGCTCGGTGACGACGCCGGTCTTCAGCAGCAGCCGGTCCGCCAGCGTGGACTTGCCGTGGTCGACGTGCGCGATGATGCAGAAGTTGCGGATGTGCTCGAGGCGCATGAAAGCCCCGCATTATAGGAGGGGGGGATGGATTCCGGGGGGGGGGCGCGGGGGGGACTCCCAGACACCCTCGAGGCTCGCGAGGCCCCGCCCGTGCGGGGTGGCTGCGCACCCCGCGATGACGAGCATCCCGAGGCGCCCTCGCCAGAGCCCCCCCAATGGTCACCTCCTTCGGACGGTGACGAGGATCACGCACGGTTCGTCGCCCACCGCGCAGCCGCCGGCGACGACGGTCTGGCCCAAGGGCGCCCAGAACGAACTCTGCGCGCGCGTGAGCCTCCTGTGCGGCAACTCGATATCGCCGTGTGGCGTCGGACGGACGGGCAGCGGCTCCTCGACGGCCGAGCTCTGGAGTTCGCAGTGCAGGATCGCCCCGCGTCCGTCGTCGAGGCAGGCCATCACCTGCGCGGAGCAACCGGCGAAGAGCCGGGCCGCGACCGGATCGCCGATCACCGCGCCCTCCGCGACCTCGACGTCGTAGTCCTGCACGTAGGCGATCTCGCGACCGACGCGACCGCCGGCGACGTGGCCATCCCAGCCGGCGAGGGTGACGGCGCCGGTCGCCTGCGCGAGGAGGCGCTGGGCCTCCTCCGCCGTCAGTTCCCCGGCGCTGCACAGGCGGCGTGCGTCCTCGCCGCGCACCGGGACGGCGGCCACCTCGACGCAGAGACGCCGGTCCATCGTCTTCCTGAACCACGCGAGCAGCCGCTCGATCTTTCCCTGCACGCGCGGGATCGCGCTGACGAAGAGCCGGTTGTTGGTCACAGAGATGGATGCGCCCTCGTGCTCCCAGCTCGCCGGCTCCACGCCCATGCGCAGCAATTCGACCAGTTGGTCGACCTGTAGGGCGCCCCAAGGCTCCTCGCCGGACTCCTCCGGCAACGGGTAGCGCGAGGGCTCAAGGTCCTCGGGCGGCTGCGCCCGGTCCCGCATCTCCAGGCAGAGGTCCGCGACGTCGTAGGTGCGGCGGACGGGCTGCTGCTCCGGGGGCGGCGTGGCCATCGCGATCCGCTCGGCCAGGAGTGTCCGCAGGCGGTCCAACTCGCGCACGAGCGCGTCGCCCTTGCCCTCCTCCTGGCCGGAGACCGCGAGCGCGCCGGCGAGGACGCCCAAGGCGAGCAGCCCGGGGCGCCTCATCGCGCCCCCCCGATCACCGTAGGCCTCACGAGCAGGAACCGCCGCTGCCCCGCGTCGGTGCGCTCGGCGGCGACGCTCCAGCGGCCATCGCCTGTCCAGAGGTCCGCATCGACCTGTATCGTTGCGCGAGCAGGCATCTGGAGCGTGCCGGCCTTGCCCGCCTCCGCCGTGCGGACGGGGTCCTCCGCGATCGCGTGTTCCAGCGAGATTTGCACCCGGACCCGGCCGGTGCCCTCCGTCGCCGTGCAGCGCGCCTCCACCAGCGTGCCGAGCCGCTCCACATCGACCACCGGATCGGCGCTCTCCGCGCGGGTGGCGACCCTCACGTCCGCGTCAGCGACGGTTGCGGCCTCCGCGCCGTGCCAGAGGAAGGCCTGCTGGCGCGAGAGCGCGCGCAGTCGCCCGTGGAAGAGCCGGCGCGCGGCGCCCGCGGCGAGCGCCTCGTCGAGGCCGTCGCGCTGCGCGGTCTCGAGGTCGCCGCCGGTCGCGCCGGCGAGCGCCGCGGCGAGCGCGCCCTCGGCCTCGACGATCTCCATCATCAGGTCGACCGTTCGGCGTGCGGCCGGGCGCAACTCGCCGTCGACATACGCGCGCACGTCGCGATTCACGTCCGGGCGCGCGTGCAGCAGCAGGCTCATTCCGAGGGGCATGATCTGCGAGCCCTCCTCCCACGCCTCGGGACGTACGCGGCTGCGGACCATCCAGAGGATCTCCTCGATCGTGCCGTAGGGCTGCGGCGACTCGCGAAGGGGGCCGGTGTGCATCACCTCGGCGTCGCGGGGGATCCGCCGCGGGCGGGAGAAGTCGTCCACGCCGGCCGTGATGTCGCCGACATGGACGCACTCCCACTCGCCCCCCTCCTCGTCTGCGGCCGGCGCATCCGCCGTCGCGCCATCGAGCGCCCGGAGCCGCGCCGAGAGCCGCTCGATCTCGATCAGCTTCTCGCGCAGTCCCTCCTCCCCCTGCCCGCCCACCAGCGCGGCCGCCCCAAGCACGAACCCGGCCGCGATCCAGAGCGCGGCCCTCCCAACCCGGATCGCCATCCAACGATTGTACAGCCGACGCTGAGCCCGGGTGATCGTCTCAATTCGTTGCGGGACAGCGGGTTGTGGGAGTCGGCGGCGGGCTTGGGTGCCGCACAGCCGGCGGCGGCGGAATCACCTGGCACCGTACGACCGCTACAGGTCCAGCCGCTCCCTCACCTCCGGCAACCTCCGCGCCAACTCCCGCAACGCCAGCGCCCGGTGCGAGACGCGGTTCTTCACGTCCGGGTCCAACTCGCCGAAGGTGCAGCCGCTCTCGGGGTGGAAGAAGATCGGGTCGTAGCCAAAGCCTTCGCCCCCCCGCGCCCCCCCGACAATGCGGCCATGGACGCGGCCCTCGACCGCGAGCAGGACCTCCGCCGGGTCGCCCGCGACGGCGACGGCGATGTTGCATTGGAAGTAGGCCTCCGGCTCCTGCAAGCCCGCCGCGGCCACCCGCCGCAGCACGAGCCCCAGGTTCGCCTCGTCGTCGCCCTGCCCGCCCGCATAGCGCGCGCTGCGCACCCCGGGCTCGCCGCCGAGCGCGGGGATCACGAGACCCGAGTCGTCCGCGAGGCAGGGTGCCCGCAGGAACGAGGCATAGGCGAGCGCCTTCAAGGCGGCGTTCTCGGCGAAGGTCGTCCCCGTCTCCTCGACGTGCGGCAGGTTCACCGCGATGACCGCCCGCAGGCCGAGCGGCTCGAGGATCTCGCGCACCTCGCGCAGCTTGTGGGGGTTCTTGCTGCCGACGAGGATCAACGGTCACTTCTCGAGCGCGATCTGCTGCTTCATCGTGATCGCCGCGATGCCGAGGCGCGCGAGCCGCATCATCTCCTGGAACTGCGCCTCGTCGAACGGCGCCTGCTCGGCGCTCCCCTGCACCTCGACATAGCTCGCCTCGCCGGTCATCGCGACGTTGAAGTCGACGTCCGCCTTGCTGTCCTCGGCGTAGTCGAGGTCGAGCACGGCGCGGCCGCCGACGACGCCGACGCTCACGGCGGCGACGCTGCCCCTCAGCGGCGGCTGCTTCCACCGGCGCGAGTCGATCGCGTCGCAGAGCGCGACGTAGGCGCCGGAGATCGCCGCCGTGCGCGTGCCGCCGTCGGCGCGCAGCACGTCGCAGTCGAGCCAGATCGTCTTGTCGCGCAGCGCCTTCAGGTCGACGACCGTGCGCAGGCAGCGGCCGACGAGACGGCTGATCTCGAGCGAGCGCGAGTCGGGCTTGCCGGTCCTCCCCTCGCGCGCCTTGCGCGAGCCGGTCGACGCGGGCAGCATGCCGTACTCCGCGGTGAGCCAGCCCTGCCCGGAGTTCAGCAGCCAGGGCGGCACGCCGTCCTCGAGGCTCGCGGTGCAGAGCACCTTCGTGCGCCCGTAGCAGACGACGACGGAGCCGGCGGGCGTGTCGCTGAAGTGGCGTTCGAAGGTGATCGGACGCAGTTCGTCCTCGCGGCGGCCGTCGGGGCGCATCGCGGGGAGTATAGCCCCGCCTGATAGTCTTCAGGCATGCGCTTCACGAAGATGCACGGCGCCGGCAACGACTACGTCTACGTCGATGCCTTCGACGGGGCGGTCGCCGACGGCCCCGCGCTCGCGCGCCGCGTCAGCGACCGCCACAAGGGCATCGGCGGCGACGGCCTCATCCTGCTCGCGCCCCCCGCGCGCGGCGGCGCGGACGTGCGCATGATCATGTACAACGCCGACGGCAGCCGCGCGCAGATGTGCGGCAACGGCATCCGCTGCCTCGCCCGGCTCGCCCGCGACCGCGGCCGTGCGGCGAGCGACCGCGTCCGCGTCGAGACCGACAGCGGGGTGCGCACGGTCGAACTCCTCCCCGAGGGCGCGCGCGTGGACATGGGCGTGCCGTCGTTCGACCCGCGCTCGCTCCCGGCGCGCTTCGACCTGCCGCGGGTCGTCGAGCATCCGGTGCGCGTGCTCGACCGGGAGTTGAGGATCACCTGCGTGTCGATGGGCAATCCCCATGTGGTGGTGTTTGTGGAGGGGCGCGGGGAGGAGTGGGACGTCGAGCGCTACGGCCGCGCGCTCGAGACCGACGCGCGCTTCCCCGAGCGGACCAACGTCGAATTCGTCGAGGTGATCGACCGCGCGACGGTGCGCCAGCGCACGTGGGAGCGCGGCTCCGGCGAGACGCTCGCGTGCGGCACCGGCGCCTGCGCGGTCTGCGCGGCGGGAGTTGTCACGGGCCGGACCGCGAACCGCATCACGAACCGCCTGCGCGGCGGCGACCTCGTGCTCGAGTGGGACGGCAAGGCAAGCCTCTTCATGACCGGCGAGGCGGTCTACGTCTTCGAGGGGGAGTGGCGCGGCGATGGAGTGTGACGTCTGCGGCTCGCACAACGTCCACCGCCGGATGATCGAGGAGCACTACCTCGAGGAGTGCGGCCTCTGCGGCAACCTGCAAGGGGACGACGAGGCCGTGGCGCTCGTCGAGGAGCTGCGCGCGGGCCGCGCGCGCGGCCTCGACGACCCGATCATCCCGCTCGTCGGCGCGCTGGAGCAGAGCGGGCAGTTCCACGTCGTGCAGGCGACCGCGTCGGAGGAGGAGCCGCCGCAGGTGCTCTTCACCGTACCCCGGGGCGACGCGGCCCCGGTCGAGCGCCTGCTGCGCACGATCGAGATGACCAACCGCGAGACGAAGCTGCTCTGGCTCATCGAACTCTCGCTGCAGCACGGCCTCGTCTACATCCTCCGCCCGCGCTTCTGGAAGCGCCCGCGCGACGTCGCGCGCGACGAGATCAAGCCCGCTCTCCTCGACCTCGCCGTGATCGCCCGCCGCCTCCGCCGCGACCTCTCGCTCTCCTGGTGGCGGGAGTAGCGGCCTCGACCCCCTTGCGCCGCCCGCCCCTCTCGCCACCGCACCGCCAACGCGTCGCTTGCGTGCGCTAGGGCGGCCTCCGGCCGGCCCCCTCCGATGTCAGGAAGACGAAGACGCCATGCGTACAGGGGGGATCGTAGTCGTTCGTCGCCTGGGCCAGGTCGAACCAAAGGTCCCACGCCGCATCCAGCTCCTCCTCCGTCAGGTCGCGGAGGTTGAGGTCGTCCTCACTCAACAGTTGCATGCGTCGCCCCCGCCCGCCGGCAGGACCGGCGGCAGCAGCCGCCCGGCGATCTCGACGAACGCCGGATGGGACTCCGCGCAGGGCCGCTCCAGGAGCCCGCTCCGCCGCAGGGCATCCACATAGCCGCGGCTCGCCTCCGCGTACGCTTCGACCCGCACGCGATCCGCCTGCTGCAGCGCGTCGATCTCGCGCGCGAGCGCCACCACGACCCCGTCGCGCGAGGCGCCGCGGCAGGCCTCGCGCACCGGCAGACGATCGATCCCCTCGCTCCAGCGCGCGGCGAGGGCGAGGATGCGGTCGGGATCCGTCGTGTAACGGAGTTCCAGCGCCTCCGGGAGAGAGCGCGCCAACTCGCCGATGACCGGGTAGTCCTTCGCCCTCTGCGTGCGCTTCAGCCGAATGAGGCTCTCGAGGTCCATCACCGCCGGCGCGCCCGGCGCGGGAGGCCGGCGGAGAAGCGCACGGACGGTGCCGAGATCGACGCGGGGCGGGCGCGACACGAAGTCGCACCGGATGCGCCGCCTCCGCACGTCCTGAAACTCGAGGTGCGAGGACCATCCGCCGGCGAGCCAGCGCGGATCCAGCGGCGCTCCGAGCCTGTATCGCGCACCCCGCGCGGAGAGCACCGTGAGGATCCGTTGGCAGGCCGCGGCGCTCTCCTCGACCACCCAGTCGCCGTCCTTGCTCATGAGCGCCTTGCGATACCAGACGACGGCCTGCCCCGAGGAGAGCAGCGCAATCGTGGCCCCCCCGTTGAACTCCTCCGTCAGTTCGAAATAGGGGTTGCCCACTCCCGAATGATACTCGCGTTCACTCCCCCGGCGGCGGGACGAGCGCGGCGGCGAGGCGGCGCGGTTCGGCGCGCTCGCGGATGTAGGCGAAGTAGCCCTTGAGGTCGTCCTTGAAGTGGCCGCGCAGCGCGCGCGCCTCGGGGAGCGCCGCGACGCGATAGACGGAGAGGCGCGCCTCGGTGAAGGGCGCGTCGTCGATCTCGAGCAGCACCCCCTCGCGGAACTCCCGCCCCTCGATCGCCTGCTCGCCGCGCAGCGCCCCTTCGACCTCGATCTCCCAGCGCGCGAGGTAGGCGTCGATCGCGAAGCGGCCGCGCCTGTCGGTACGCCCCTCCCGCTCCACCGGCGGCAGCCGCCGGAGCACGCGCTCGGGGTCCGTCGTCCGCGCGACGACGCGAAGCCCCGCGAGCGGCGCGCCGTGCTGGTCGAGCGCGACGCCGCGCAGGATGGGATCGATCCGCTCCACGCGCCAGGTCGTCTCGACGGTGCGGAGGTACTTCTCGCGCCGGTCGGGCGCGGTGCGGGTCTCCCCCCAGACCCCCTCCGCATCCAGCCTGCCCTCGGCGACGAACGCATCCGAGAGCGGCGCCCTGGAAGCCACGGACCGGTAGGTGCGCAGGCGCCCCTGCTCGAAGCCCGCCATCGTCGTCTTCGCGAGCACGCGCTGGGGCGTCACGCGCAGCGAGAGGCGGATGTCGCCGGTGAGCGGATCGACCGACCCGGCCACCTCGGGGAAGAGTTCGCCCCTCCCCTCGCCCTTCGTCGACGTGCCCTCCTCGCGCAGGTCGATGGAGAGGCGGTAGCTTCCGCTCCGCTCGCGCATGCGCAGTTTCTGGCGCGCCTCGCCGCGCGCGGCCCCCTCGGCGACGAGCAGGAACTCGATCCGCTCCTCCTGCGTCTCGCCGCCCGGGACCCCGGCGGGGAGACGCGCCTCCGAGCGCACGAGCAGAAAGCCGCGGTAGGCGCGAGGCTCCGCCGGGTCGGCGAGGAGCGAGAGCAGCAGCAGCAGCGTCACTACAGGAGGGATCGGCAGGGGGCGCGGGGGCGCTCAAGTGCCCCCCCGACTCCGCCGAAACGTGAGGCGGAGCGGCATCGATGGCTCTTTGCAACGGCTGTGGCAACGACGTTCCCGATCCGGCGGCCTGTGGCGTCTGCCGCGCGGGGCGGGCGCCCGTGAAGACGAGGCCGCCCCGGCCGAAGGTCGCAGCGAGCCGGTGCGCCTGCCCGAAGTGCAACGAGCAACTCGACCAGCAGGACTGGGAGGGGACGGCGACGCTGACCTGCCCGGTCTGCCGCGGGTCGTTCTTCCCGGGCCGCGGGCTCGAGGCGGTGCTCGACCGGCTGCGCGCGACCTGCGACCCGGTCAACGTCGAGAACGCGCTGAAGGAGTTCCGCGACCGCTTCACGCGCGAACTCCCCGACAACGTCCGCTACAAGAAGTGCCCCGTCTGCGACACCGTCATGCTGCGGCGCAACTACGGCAACGTCAGCGGCGTGATCGTCGAGTCCTGCGGCGAGCACGGCACCTGGGTGGACGAGAACTCCTTCGGCGACCTCGCGAGCTTCATCTGCCGCGGCGGCGACCTCGTCGCCGGCAAGGCCGACGAGGTGCGCGCGCGCAGCCGCACGCTGCGCCCGGACGCGGGCGTCGCCGGCGGCGGCTCGCTGCTCTCGCGCTTCCTCGGCGGCGGGGAGTAGCGCCGGGGCGGCCCTGCGCGCGGCCGGGGCACGCGGGGGGCCGCGTCGCCCGGCGCATGCGATTCTTGAGCCCAGGCGATCCCCGGGCGGGAGCGTCGAAGAACGAAATGCACGCGCTTACGCCCGATGGCCACTCTTGCCAGCCACTCCGCAGAGCCGTCTGGGTAGGACCAACTCTGGACAGAATCGTTCAGGATGCTCCAGCTTGGTCGCACAACCTCTGCCAGACCAGGCAGGCCGCATCCGCACCGACCTTGCCATCGTCGGTGATCGCATGGAAGCGGATAGGCGAACTGACCCGCCAGCGAGCTTCGTCGGGAGGCGATGTCTGCACGCTCCTGCCACGCTCGCAAGGCACACGCAGGGGGGTGCAAGCGGCGTTGCCGAGCGAAATGCCCGATCACTACGCGACGGCGCGACCGGACGCATGTCCGACAGCATTGAACCAGAGACGTTGCGCAGCAGGAGTACCGACGCGCTACCCCGAAGCTGAGGGCGATCCACTGGTGTCGCGCTTCCGCGTCGGGGGTGGTCGGTACCTCCCTAACCCAGGCAGTGGGTGCGCTGCATGCATCGGGGAAGCGACTTGCGCAGCTCACTCGTAGAAGTAGTCGTGCTGGTAGCGACCGGGGTGCGCCGACAGCTGAGAAACGACACCACTCGCCCACTGGGTACCGGTGAGATCCTCCATCATCATGCGGTGCACTTGGCCGCGACCGGTTCCGTACCATGCCTTGCCGTAAATGTCCATGTGAGGGTTGATGTCATTGCTGTACTTGCACACTGGCCTTTCGCGGGTTTCACGCGGCCTCCGTTGCGGTGCAGAAGGCGGCCGCCAGGCTCTGCGCAATTCGGCGTGAGGCCTGCGTGCGAGGGCCCGAGGCGAAAACGGTTTCGATGACGGT
>Ga0187893_10004492_pt1 | contig 26461 bp, 30 predicted proteins | sample MA1701074metaG_FD_139574 | JGI IMG/M metagenome (GOLD analysis project Ga0187893, IMG submission 139574) | White microbial mat communities from a basaltic lava cave in the Kipuka Kanohina Cave System on the Island of Hawaii, USA - MA170107-4 metaG ... | reverse complement strand
GTCACGTCCGGAAAATCCTCGAGATGCACCGACGGCGACCGCCGGCCCGGCATGTGGCGCCACAGCTCGTCGGCGGTCACCGGCAAAATGGGCGCAAGCAGGCGCGCGAGCCCGTCGCACATCAGATACATGACGGTCTGGGTGGAGCGCCGTTCGGGCGATCGGGGCCCGAGCGTGTACATCCGGTCTTTCGTCACGTCCACGTAGAAGGCGCTCAGATGCACCGTGGAGAGGGCGTTCAATATCTGCGTGGCGGCGGAAAAATCATAGGCCTCGTAGGCGCGGAGCATCCGCTCGGCCGACTCGGCATAGCGGGCCAGGGCGTAGCGATCCACCGGGTCGAGCCGGTCGAGCGGTACTATGTCCGACACTGGGTCGAAGTCGTAGAGGTTGGCGACCAGAATGCGGCACGTGTTCCGCAGCTTCCGGTAGACGTCGATGACGCGGGTCAGGATCTCCTTGCTGACGCGCAGCTCCTCCGTAAACTCGGTCGTCGCGACCCAGAGGCGGATGATCTCGGCACCGCTCTCCTTGATCACGTCCTGTGGTGTGATCACATTGCCAAGCGACTTCGACATCTTGCGCCCTTCGAGATCGATCAGAAAGCCATGCGTCAGCACCTGGCGGAATGGCGGCCGTCCGCGCGTCGCGAGCGCGACGAGCAGCGAGCTCTGGAACCAGCCCCGGTGCTGGTCGCTCCCTTCGAGATACAGATCGGCCGGCCAGCCCAGATCGTCGGCCCGCGCGAGGACCGCCTCGTGACTGGAACCCGAATCGAACCAGACGTCGAGGATGTCGCGCTCGCGCTCGAAGGCCGTGCCGCCGCATTGTGGGCAGACAAGACCCGGCGGTAGGAACTCCTCGATCGGCCGGTCGTACCAGGCGTCAGCATTGTGCTGCTCGAAGACGCGTGCGGCGCGCTCGATGATCGCCGTTGTCAGGAGGACTTCACTGCAGGCGACGCAGTCGAACGCCGGAATAGGCACGCCCCATGCCCGCTGACGCGAAATGCACCAGTCGGGTCGGTTCGAGACCATGTTGAAGATCCGATCGCGGCCCCAGGCGGGAATCCACGTCACCTCGCGGTCGATCGTGTGGCGTGCCGCCTCGCGAAGCGTCCGCGCCTGGCCGTCCGTCCCCGTGATGGCGGGGTCGCCGTCCATGCGCACGAACCACTGCGAGGTTGCAAGAAAGATGACGGGGTTGTGGCACCGCCAGCAGTGCGGATATTGGTGCGTGACCGTCGCGCGGTGCCACAGGCGACCGCGCGCGGCGAGCGCCTCTTCGACTCGCGGGTTCGCGTCGAACACCCGCTGCCCGCCGAACAGCTCCACATCCTCGCGAAAGTGTCCGCCCGGTCCAACAGGGGCGTAGATCTCGAGCCCGTACTCCACGCCCGTGTGGAAGTCGTCTGCACCATGGCCCGGTGCCGTATGCACGGCGCCGGTACCCTGCTCGAGGGTCACGTAGGTCGCCAGTACGCCGACCGAATCGCGCTCGTACAGCGGATGCCGGAAGCGGATCCCCTCCAGCTGCGCCCCCTTCATCCGGGCTATCGCGCGCGTGAACGGCCGTCCGACCGCGGCGCACACCTGCTCGGCAAGACCCTCGGCGAGGATCACCGCGCGTCCGTCCAGTTCGTAGGCCGCGTAGTCGAATTCCGGGTGGAACGCGATCACCAGGTTCGACGGAATCGTCCAGGGGGTCGTCGTCCAGATCAGGACGGACACGGTGCGGCCGGCGAGCGCCGGTACACGCTCGGCGAGCTCGCGTGCGCTTGCCGGATTGATCGGAAATTCGACGTAGATCGACGGCGACGCATGGTCCTCGTACTCCACTTCCGCCTCAGCGAGCGCCGTGCGGCAATGGATGCACCAGTGCACGGGCTTCTTGCCCTTGTAGACGAGACCGCGCTCGACGAACCTGCCGAGCGCCCGCGCGATGTCGGCCTGGTAGCGCGGATTCATCGTCAGGTAGTAGTGCTCCCAGTCGCCGAAGACCATCAGTCGCTTGAACTCGGCGGTCATCACATCGGTGAAGCGGCCGGCGTACTCGCGGCATGCACGGCGAATCTCGCCGATCGACATCTCCCGCTTCTTCGGTCCAAGCTCGCGGTCGACCTTCAGCTCGATCGGCAGCCCGTGGCAGTCGTAGCCGGGCAGGTACGGGACGTCGTATCCCTGCATCGAGCGCGACTTGATCACGAAATCCTTTAGGATCTTGTTGAGCGCAGTCCCGAGGTGGATGTTCGCATTGGCGTACGGCGGTCCATCGTGAAAGACGAACTTCCGGGCTCCCCGCCGCCGCTGGCGGATCTGACCGTACAGATCCATCGCCTCCCAGCGCGCGATCGCCTCCGGCTCGGCGACTTGCAGGTTCGCCTTCATCGGAAAATCGGTGCGCGGCAGATTCACCGTGGCTTTCCACTCGGGCATACGACTCTCAAATTCTATAATGCCGAACATGGCCACGCTCGAACGGTCCGCGCCGGCTGCGTCGCCCGTCCACGAGGAAGTTCTCGACAACGGTCTTCGCGTCCTGATTCAGGAAATGCACACGGCGCCGCTGGCATCGGTCTGGTGCTGGTATCGTGTCGGCTCGAAGGACGAGTCGAACGGACAGACCGGGGTGTCGCACTGGGTCGAGCACATGAACTTCAAGGGAACGACCAACATCCCGCGCGACAAGGTGAAGGGGATCATCGAGCAGTTCGGCGGCTACTGGAACGGCTACACCTGGATCGACCAGACCACGTACACCGAGACGGCGATTCGCGACGCGCTCGATCGCATGCTGTTCATCGAAGCGGAGCGGATGACCAACTGCCTGTACGACCCACGGGATTGCGAGTCCGAGCGGACGGTCATCATTTCGGAGCTCCAGGGCGGCGAAAACGATCCCGACACGCTGCTCGATCAGGAGCTCACGGCTGCAGCGTTCAAGGCGCACCCGTACGGCCACCCGACGATCGGGTGGCTCTCGGATCTGCAGACGATGACGCGCGAGGATCTGTACGCGTACTACCGGCGCTTCTATGTGCCGAACAATGCCACGCTGGTCATCGTGGGGGACGTCGAGACCAAGGACGCGCTGCGAGGTGTCGCGCGCCACTTTGGCGTGATTGCCCCGGGCGAGGTCATGCGCCGATCACCCACCCGCGAACCCGAGCAGTTCGCCGAGCGGCGCGTCACGCTGCAGCGCGAGGGGACGACCGCCTATCTGAAGATCGGCTATCACGCCCCTGCCATCGGCGATCCGGATTTCTTCCCCATGCTGATCCTCGACGCCGTCCTCACTGGCGCCAAGGGCATCAATCTCTGGACGAGCTTTCGCACACCGCCGCCGCAGCGGAGTGCTCGCCTGTACTGCGCGCTCGTCAATGCCGGGCTCGCCTCGTCGGTGTCGGGCGGGATCGTGCCGACGGCGGAGCCGTTTCTCTACACGATCTCGTGCACGGCGACCGCCGGGACGCCGCTGGCGCGGCTCGAGGAGGCGCTGCTCGCCGAAATCGAAGCCGTACGGCGGCATGGCATCACAGCCGTCGAGCGCGAGAAGGCGGTGCACCAGTTGCGTGCACGCCTGGTGTTCGAGAACGACAGCATCACGAACATCGCGCACCAGCTCGGCTACTTCGCGACGATCGCGAGCTGGCGGATCCTGCCGACCATTCGGGAGCGAATTGACGCGGTGACGCTCGACCAAGTCGCGGCGGCCGCGTCTGAACGGTTGAAGTCGCTCAATCGGACGATCGGCTGGTTCGCGCCGCTGCCGGTGTCTGCGTGACGACCACCACGCATCCCGGACTGGCGCCGTCCCGCGCGATACTGGACAACGGCGCCGTCGTCATTGCCAAACGGTCGCAGACTACGCCTGCCGTGACGCTGCACGCCGCGATCGCCGCCGGCCTGGTCTTCGACCCGCCCGATCGGTCCGGTGTCGCGCATTTCGTGTCGCGAACGATCGACCGCGGGACGCGTATGCGCCCGGCCGAGACGATTGCGGAGGAGCTGGATCGCCGAGGCGTCTCCCTCAACGTGACGGTGAATCGGCACGTGCTCTCGCTCGTCTGCACCTGCCTCGTCGACGATCTCGACACGATCCTCGCGCTCGTGGCCGACATCGTCGGTCAGCCGGCATTTCCGGACGATGAAGTGCACACGCGCCGCGGCGAGATCGTCACGATGATTCGACAGGACGAGGACAATCCGGCGACGATGGCAAGCGAGGGACTGCTGGCGGGGCTGTACGGGCCCATGCACGGATACGGCCGCCGCCCGCGCGGATCCATCGAGAGCGTCGAGGCGATCGATCGCGCGATGCTCGGGCGGTTTCACGAGACGCGATTTGCGCCCCGCACCCTGTCGCTGGTGATGGTCGGGGACGTCGAGGCGGCCGCCGCCATCGAAGCAGCCGCGGCGGCGTTCGGCAGCTGGCAGGCGCCGCAACCGCCGCCGCTGCAACTCGACGAAGTGGTGCCTCCCGTCCGGCGGCGCGTGCACGTGATGCCGATGATGAACAAGGTACAAGCCGACATCGCGTACGGCTTCATCAGTATCCGGCGGGCGGATCCCGCGTATTACGCGTACTGGCTGATGAACAACATCCTCGGCCAGTATTCGCTCGGCGGCCGGCTCGGCGACCGCATCCGCGAGCGGCAGGGGATGGCGTACTACGTCTTCAGCGCGCTCGACGCAAACGTGATTCCAGGGCCGCTGTTCATCCGGGCGGGCGTCAGCCCCGCCAACGTCGACCGCGCGATCGCCTCGATCGACGAGGAGCTGGCGAAGCTCGCCGCCGAGGGGCCGACGGAGTCCGAGCTCACCGAGTCGAAGCAGTATCTCATTGGGTCGATGCCCCGCCACCTCGAGACCAACATCGGGATCGCGCACTTCCTCCAGACCGTGGAATTCTTCGGCCTCGGTCTCGACTACGACGTGCGGATGCCGGCGCTCCTCCGCGCAGTCACGCGCGACGAGGTGCACGATGCGGCGCGCCGGGTCCTGGTACCAGACCGCGCCACACTGGTCGTCGCAGGTCCGTACGCCGGGCAGCCGGCATGAGCGCGGTCAAGGCCGTCTGCTTCGACATCGACTTCACGCTGATCTATCCCGGTCCCACGTTCCAAGGCGAGGGTTATGCGCGCTTCTGCGCCCGCCACGGCATCGCGGTCGATCCCGCGCGCTTCCCGGACGCCGTCGTGGCCGCCTCAGCGGTGCTCGACGAGCAGCAGGACCACATCTACAGCCCCGACATGTTCGTGCGTTATACGCGGCGGATCATCGAAGCGATGGGGGGGGCGGGCGACCGGCTCGACACCGCCGCGCGCGAGATCTACGACGAATGGGCGGTCTGCCAGCACTTCTTTCTCTACGATGACGTGACGCCGGCGCTCCGCGAGCTGGCCGCATACGGCGTCAAGGTCGGATTGATCTCGAACTCGCATCGCTGCCTCGCGTCGTTCCAGGAGCACTTCGAGCTGCACGGGCTTGTGGCGGCGGCGGTGTCCTCGTCGGACCACGGCTACCTCAAGCCGCACCCGAGTATTTTCGAGTCGACGCTCAGGCGGCTCGGCGTCTCGGCGGCCGATTCGGTCATGGTCGGCGACAGCGTGCCGCACGATATCGAGGGCGCGCGGCGGGTCGGCATGCGCGCCGTCCTCGTGCAGCGCATGCCCCAGCCGTGGCTGGAGGTGCCGCCAGATGTGCCGGTCATCCGCAACCTTTCCGAGCTGCCACCGCTATTGGTATAAATAGCGCCGTCCAGGGAGGACGAACCTATGCTCAAAGATCGGATCGCACTGGCCGCGTGCGTGCTCTGTGTCGCGGCTGGCCTGGCCGCCGCGCAGGCGCCCAAGCCGCAGCCGGCGCCGGCCGCGGAACCCCGCAGCGGCGAAAGCTATCTGTGGCACGGGGAGCTCGTCTCGGTCGACGCAAAGGGCATGCTCACCGTCAAGGCACGCGTCCTGAGCGACGCGGCCACGGAAGTCGGGCGCTTCAACGCGGGCGACCGTGTCCTCCTGACGTGGTCCGGCCTCGACATTCATGCAGGGGCGGTGCGCCGCGTCACGAAGTACGAGTCGGGTCAGCAGATTCTCGACTTCTTCGCGCTGCCGGTCGAGCTGGGCTCGCGCGACGTGCAGAACGAGCAGATGACGTTCCGGATTCAGGTGCCGCAGGCGTCGCTCGCTGCCGTGAAGGGCCTCAAGCCGGGCGCGTGGGTGAGCGTGACGACACGCCATCGGCCGAAGGGAGACATGGACGCGATTCTCGCCGTCAGCGGTTACGTGAAATCGCAGACGTAGGGCGCGGCTTTACGCCGCCGAGGGCGGGCGGTGAAGGCTCGCCCTACCCAGGCGGCCAGGTCAGCGGCCGCCCCGCGAGGAGGTGCAGATGGATGTGGAACACGCTCTGCCCAGCCTCGCGGTTGGCATTGAACACCGTCCTGTAGCCGCGCTCATGATACCCGTTCTCTTTCGCGAGCGCGGCCGCTCTCCGAAACATCGAGCCGACCAGTGCATCGTCGTCCGGTGAGAGATCATTCAGTGTGGGGATGTGCTTGCGCGGAATGATCAACACGTGCAGCGGTGCCTGCGGGTTGATGTCCCTGATCGCGACGACGCGCTCGTCCTGATAGACCATCGTCGCGGGAATCTGCGCCGCGACGATTTTGCAGAACAGACAATCGCTCATGCGCGCTGAATGATAGCCGTTCGCGGAATTCCCTGCAGGTCGGCGCGCACGCGGACGAGCTCGAGCGCCGCGCGGGCGGCGATCAGCGCCTCCACGTGCTCTTCCTGGCCGTAGCCGAACTCCATTACCAGCCAGCCGCCGCGATCGAGCTTTTCGATGGCGGCATCGAGCACGCCGGCGATATCGCGCAAGCCTTCGGCGCCGCCGAACAGTGCCACGTCGGGCTCGTAGCGCACGCTGGCGCCGAGGATCGGTTTGTCGCCGTCCTTCACGTACGGCGGGTTTGCGGCGATGAGATCGAACGGCGCGGCCACGCCGTCGAGGTAGGCCGTTTCGACGAACGCGATCCGAGCCGCGACGTCATGGCGCGCGGCGTTCCTGCGGGCCACCTCGAGCGCGTCGCGCGAGATGTCGGTCGCAACCACGCGACACGCGGGGCGGTCATGGGCAATCGCCACGGCCACGCACCCGCTGCCCGTGCCAATGTCGGCGACCCGTGCGTCGGTCGACGGCCCGACGATCGCGAGCGCCTCCTCAACGATGAATTCCGTTTCGGGCCGGGGAATCAGCACGGCGGGTGTCACCGCGAACTCCAGGCCCCAGAATTCGCGGACGCCGGTGATGTAGGCGCTCGGCTCACGGCGCGCACGGCGGCCGACCCACTCGGACAGCCGCGGTTCGAGCTGGGGCGGCGCGGGCTGGTGCTGCTCGGCCAGCAGGCGCGCGCGGTCCCACCCGAGAATGGCGCAGGCGTACAGGCCGACGTCGATTGCCGCGTCGTCCGGACGGATGCCGGCCGCGACCAGTCGTGCGCGCGCGTCCGCCAGCCGTTCGTGCAGCGTCAATTGACGGTCGTGGCTTCCTTGAGCTTCTCGGCAGTATAGAAGGCGATCACCTGGTCGAGGATCTCGCTCGGGTCGCCCTCGAGCACGTCGTGCAGCCGGTGCGTGGTGTAGTTGATGCGGTGGTCCGTGATTCGGCTTTGCGGGAAGTTGTAGGTCCGGATCTTCTCCGAGCGCTCACCGGTCCCCACCTGGCCGCGCCGCTCCTTCGCGATCGCCTCGTGCTGCTTGCGCATTTCCATCTCGTACAGACGCGCCCGCAGCACCTTCATCGCTTTCGCCCGGTTCTTGATTTGCGACTTCTCGTCCTGTTGCGAGACGACCAGACCGGTAGGGATGTGCGTGACGCGCACGGCCGAGTACGTCGTATTGACGCTCTGACCGCCAGGGCCACTCGAGCAGAACGTGTCGATGCGCAGGTCCTTCTCGTTGATCTGGATGTCCACCTCTTCCGCCTCTGGGAGGACGGCCACGGTAGCGGTCGAGGTGTGAATGCGCCCGCTCGCCTCGGTCGCGGGAACGCGCTGCACGCGGTGCACCCCGCTCTCGTACTTCAGGCGGCTGTAGACACCCTTGCCTTCAATCGACGCGATGACTTCCTTGAGTCCGCCGGCCACACTTTCGCTCGACGACATCACCTCGAGCTTCCATCTCTGGCGCTCGGCGAAGCGGCTGTACATCCGGAAGAGATCGGCCGCGAACAGCGCCGCCTCGTCGCCCCCCGTGCCGGCACGGATTTCGAGGAGGACGTTCTTCTCGTCGTTCGGGTCCTTCGGCACGAGCAGCCGTCGCAGATCCGCCAGGATCGCCTCGCGCTTCTCGTGGAGTCCCGTCAGCTCCTCCTGCGCCAGCTCGCGCATCTCGGGGTCGGAGCCGCGCAGCAGCTCCTCGGCGCCCTCGACGTCCTTCTGCACCATCTTGTATTCGCGGTACTTTTCGACGAGCGGCTCCAGATCGGAGAGTGCCTTCGCGGCCTTCCGGTACTCGCCGGGATCCGATTGCACGTCGGCCGTGCCGAGGCGCGTCATCAGCTCCTCGTACTGCGATTCCACGGCACTCAGCTTGTCGAACACTTATCCCCCCGAGACGGGCGGCAGAAACGCCACCTCGTCGCCCTCGTGGACGGTGGCAGCCATCCGCGAGTACTCCGCGTTGACGGCCACCGACATCGTCCGCTCGTACTCGACGAGCGACGGCATTTCGCGCGTCAGCGCGTTCCAGACCGTCTGGACGGTCGCCTGATCGGGCACCTCGCGCACCAGCTCGCCGGCGCCGGCGAGATCGCGCAGCCGGGCGAAGAGCCGGACCGTCACGCGCATGCGGTCCGCTGCGCCGCCTGCCGCGCATCCTCGTCGTCGGGATCGGCGGTCGCGCCCTCCAGCCAGACCTCGCCTCCTTCGAAATGCTCTCGCTTCCAGATCGGCACGATCTGCTTCACGCGCTCGATCGCGTACCGGCAGGCGGCGAACGCGTCGGCGCGGTGCGGCGAGACCGCCACGATGACGACACTTGCCTCGCCGATCTCGAGATGTCCGATCCGGTGGTGCAGGCCGAGCCGCACCTCGGGCCACGTCCCCTTTGTTTCGTCGACGATGCGCCGCAGCGCGCGGAGCGCGAGCGGCTCGTACGCCTCGTATTCAAGGAAGCGGACCTTTCGCCCCTGGTTGTGGTCGCGCACGAGGCCCGTGAACGTCGCCACGGCGCCGTCACCGATCGCACCGGCCGCCACTTCCGACGTCAGCGCGCGCAGATCGAGCGGCTCCGCCGTCACCGCCACCAGGGCCATGGATTCAGTATAGCTTCCAGAAATGGTTCATCGGGCCGTGACCGTGGCCCAGACCAGGCGCCGACCGGAGCGCGCCCGCGATGTACTCCTGAACCATCGGGATCGCATCGGCAAGCGGCGTCCCACGCGCCAGACGCGCGGTCAACGCTGCGGCAAACGTGCAGCCCGTTCCATGCGTGCTCGCCGCCGCCACGCGTTCGGCCCGGAACTCGTGGAAGCGTTCGCCGTCGTAGAGCAGATCGAGGATGTCGCGGGATGCCCAATGCCCACCCTTGATGATCACCGCCGTGGCGCCGTGTGCGGCGATACGGCGCGCCGCGTTCCGACGGTCGGCGTCGGTGGTGATCCTGATATCCGCCAGCACTTCGGCTTCCGGAATATTTGGCGTGACAACCAGAGCGCGCCCGATCAGCTCGGCCTTCATCGATGCCACCGCCTCTTCGTCGATGAGGCGATCGCCGCTCGTGGCGATCATCACGGGGTCGACGACGAGCAGAGGGATTTCCAGGTCGACAACCGCCGCTGCGACCGCCTCGACAACGGCGGCAGTCGGGAGCATGCCGGTCTTGGCGGCGTGTACGCCGATATCGGAGACGACCGCTTCGATCTGCGCCGTCACGAGATCCGCGGGGACGGCCTGGAAGGATGCGACGCCGGTCGTGTTCTGCGCGGTGATGGCCGCGATGGCGCTGACGCCGTACACGCCGTGTGCGGCGAAGGTCTTCAGGTCGGCTTGAATGCCTGCCCCGCCGCTCGAATCGCTGCCGGCGACGGTCAGCGCGACGCGCGGCCGAGGAGTACCCACAGGCCGGGCAGCATGCCGGCGGCGGCGGCGACCTTCGCGACGTCGGCGGCGATGAACGGGGAGACGCCGGCGGCAAGCGCGCCGCCGAAGCCGAGCGACACGCTGAGCCACGTCACACCGAACGCGTACACCACTGCCAGTCCCGCCAGCATCGCGATGACCGACGTCACATACCGACGGTCGAACCCGAGCTCGGCCAGGTACCCAACCAGCAGCGCCGCGAGCGGATACGCCACGAGATAGCCGCCGGTTGGACCGATCAGCCGCAGTGGACCGGGCGGCAGCGTCGCCGACGCGGCGAAGACCGGCAGCCCCACGATGCCCGCGGCTAGGTAGACGGCTTGACTCGTCATCCCCAGCTTCGCGCCGAGGGCGAGTCCGCCCAGCAGCACGACCATCGGCTGAAACGTGAATGGAACGGCGGTGAAGGGAAGTGGGACGCTGATTTGCGCCGCGGCAGCCGTCAGCGCGGCGACGAAGAGCACGGCCGCTGCCCGCACGGCGCCGGCAGGCGCCTCGCTCCGTGCCGCGAGCATGTCGATGAAGGTGGACTGATGCATTCGAGGCGATTGTAGCTTAATGCCCGAGGACGAGCAGGTACTGATAGGGCAGATCCTGACGCGCGATGATGCGCAGCCCAGCGGCGTGTGCGTCTTTTTCGACGCTGGCGCGGTCGATCCGTGTACCTTCCGCCGGCGCGGGGCCAGGACCACCGCGCCCCGGCCGGTAATTGACGACGCCGATACGCCCGCTGGGCTTCAGTGCGGCCGCCAGATTCCGAAGAAACGTGACGCGACCCGCGCCTTCGACTTCGGAATAGACGTCGACCACGAGTACGGCGTCCAGTGCCCGCGTCGGCAGATTAGGCGAGCGGTCCGACGCGAGACGCGTCTCGACGTTCTGCAATCCCTCACGCGAAACGCGGCGGCGAATCGCCGCGAGCATCTGCGGCTGCACGTCCTGCGCGTACACTACGCCGTTCGGCCCGACGCGCCGAGCGAGCCGGATGGTGAACCAGCCGGCGCCGGCGCCGATATCGGCTACCGCGGCGCCGTCGGCGATCCCAAGCACATCCATGATCTCGTCCGGCTTCTGCCACGCTTCGCGATCGGGTCCTTCGAGCAGGCCGAGATCCTGCGGCGGAAACAGCCGACCGGATCGGCCAGACGCGGTCTGCGCAGGCACACGTGCCTGGAGCGCGGCAATGGCGAGTACCACGATGATGAAAACGCGTGTCACCGCTTCACCTCGCCCACGATGCCCGGGCGCGTCATATGCTCAACCGACAGGATACGCTCGAGCTGCCGCGCGTCTAAGAGCCCACGCTCGAGAACGATCTGACGGATCGACTTACCCGTCTTCACCGACTCCTTCGCAATCTCGGCGGTCTGCGCGTATCCGAGGTGCGGGCTGAGTGCGGTCGCCACCGCTGTGCTCCGATCGAGCAGCTCGCGGGCACGCGCCGCGTCGACTTCGAGTCCCTCGATGCATCGCAGCCGCAGCGCGGTCATCGATTCGCGCAGAATCGTCGACATGTGAGTGGCGTTCCAAGCGATCACTGGCATCATCACGTTCAGTTCCAGTTGGCCCGCCTCGCCGGCGACCGCAATCGTCACATCGCAGCCTATCACCTGATAACACACCTGGTTGACCATCTCGGGAACCGACGGGTTGACCTTGCCGGGCATGATCGAGGAGCCGGGTTGCACGGCGGGGAGCAGCAGCTCGCCGAGGCCGGCGCGGGGTCCCATGCTGAGGAGCCGTAGGTCGCTGGCTATCTTTCCGAGCTCCACCGCCAGGCGCCGCATCGCGCCGGAGTACGTCACGACGTCACCCATGCTCTGCGTCACGCGAAATGGATTGGCGGCGGGTTTCAGCGGCAGACTCGTATCGCGACCGAGATTCCGAATGGCCAGCGCGGCGTACTCTTCGCCCGCATTCAGACCGGTGCCGACGGCCGTCGCGCCAAGATTGAGTTCGTGCAGCCCCTTGGCGGCGTGCTCGAGCTCGTCGGCGGCGCGGGCGAGGCAGTCGGCGAAGCCGCCAAGCTCCTGGCCGACTGTCATCGGTACCGCATCCTGTAGGTGCGTGCGTCCGACTTTGATCACCCTATCGAACGCGTCCGCCTTGCGCGCGAGCGCGGCCGCGAGCGCTCGGGCAGCCTCGAGGAGTGCGCCGTGCATCATCAACAGCGTCAACCGCGTGGCCGTCGGGAACACGTCGTTTGTCGACTGGCCCATGTTGACGTGATCGTTGGGATGCACCAGGTCGTACGCGCCACGTGAGCCGCCCAGTAGCTCCGCCGCGCGATTGGCGATCACCTCGTTCGCGTTCATGTTGTGCGACGTGCCCGCGCCTGCCTGATACACGTCGACGACGAACTGGTCGCGGAGCGCGCCGCCGAGCAGCTCGTCGGCAGCGTGCACGATCGCGTCGGCGATCCGCGTCTCGAGCCGACCGAGGGCGGCGTTCGCCTGCGCGGCCGCCTTCTTGATGAGCACGGTGGCGGTCACGAGCTCGGCTGGCGCGCGCAGGCCGCTGATCGGGAAGTTCTCGACGGCCCGGGTGGTCTGGATACCGTAGTAGGCGTCGGCGGGAACTGGATGTTCACCGAGAGGATCGCGCTCGGTCCTGAATTCCATGGCGTGCCGGTCCGTAAATTATACTGCTGACATGCCTTCCGCCTTTTTCGACAGCATGCTCGCGCTCATCGTGAAAACCTCGACCGATCTGCCGCCCGACGTCCGTGCGGCCATGAAGGTCGCGATGACGTCCGAGGACACGGACACGCGGTCGGCGCAGGCGCTCTCGATCATCGCGCAGAACATCGATCAGGCCGCCGACTGCGAGGGTGCGATCTGCCAGGACACCGGAATGCCGACCTTCGAGATCAAGACGCCCGTCGGGGCGAATCAGATCGTCATGAAGCAACAGATCCGAGACGCCGTCGCCGAGGCGACGCGGCGCGGGAAGCTCCGGCCCAACTCAGTCGATTCGATCACAGGCGAAAACTCGGGAACGAACCTTGGTCCGGGCACGCCGATCATCCACTTCGAGCAATGGGACCGCGACGACATCGAAGTGAAGTTGATCCTCAAGGGCGGCGGTTGCGAGAACATGAACGCCCAGTACTCCGTGCCGACCGAGCTGCAGGGCCTCGGGCGCGCGGACCGCAATCTGGAGGGGGTGCGCAAGTGCATCCTCCATGCGGTGTGGCACGCGCAAGGGAAAGGCTGCGCGCCGGGCGCGGTCGGCGTCTGCATCGGCGGCGACCGCACGTCGGGCTACGTCCATGCGAAGGAGCAGCTGTTCCGCACGCTCGACGACGTGAATCCGGATCCCCAGCTGGCCGAGCTCGAGGCATCGATCATGGGCGAAGTGAACAAGCTTGGCATTGGCACGATGGGGTTCGGTGGACGAACGTCGCTCATCGGCTGCAAGGTTGGCGCACTCAACCGGCTGCCGGCGAGCTTCTTCGTGTCGGTCGCCTACGACTGCTGGGCGTTCCGCCGGCTCGGCGTCGTCCTGGACAGCCGCACGGGCGAGATCACGGCATGGCTCTATCGCGACCCGGCTGTGCCGGTCGCCGCGATGGCCGACCAGGCGGGATTCCGGCGTACCGGACGCGAAGTGCGCCTGCAGACGCCGCTCAGCGACGAGCAGGTGCGCGCACTCAGGGTGGGCGACGTCGTGCTCGTCTCAGGGCGCGTCAACACCGGCCGCGACGCCGTGCACGCGCATCTGATGAAGCACGATCCGCCGATCGACCTGAACGGATCGGTGCTCTACCACTGCGGGCCCGTCGTCGTGAAGGAGGGTAGCGGGTGGAAGGTGACCGCTGCGGGGCCGACGACGAGCATTCGCGAAGAGCCGTACCAGGCCGACATCATCAGGCGGTATGGCGTGCGTGCGGTCATCGGCAAAGGGGGGATGGGAGCGAAGACGCTGGCGGCGCTCAAGGACGCGGGCGCGGTGTACCTCAACGCTATCGGGGGCGCGGCGCAGTTCTACGCGCGGGCGATCGACCGCGTCGAGGGCGTCTCCCTCATGGAGTTCGGGACGCCCGAAGCGATGTGGCATCTGCAGGTCACTGATTTTCCGGCGATCGTGACGATGGATGCCCACGGCAACAGCCTCCATAAGGACGTCGAGGAGGCGTCGGCGGGCGAGCTCGCCTCGCTCGGCGCGGCGCGCTGACGGCGCAGATTCCCCCCAATAAAGTGCGGCCGCGCAATGTGTTAGCGGCCGGCGGTTGGGCTTGTCCGGCTCCAAGCGCGGAGCATATAATCGAGAGAACAGGAGAGGCTGACGTGATCAACGTATCATCAACGGCGGCGTCGAAAATCAACGAGCTGCTCACCGAAGAAGGTAAGACCGGCAGCGGCCTGCGCGTGTTCGTGCAGGGCGGTGGCTGCTCCGGGTTCCAGTACGGACTGATGATCGAGGAAAACGGCGGGAGCGGCGATCAGGTGTTCGAGTCGAACGGCGTGAGGCTGTTCGTCGACCCGATCAGCATCAGTTACCTCAAAGGTGCCGAAGTCGACTTCGTCGAAACCGTCACGGGCGGGGGCTTTACCATCAAGAACCCGAACGCGGTCTCCACCTGCGGGTGCGGCCAGTCCTTTACTGTCTAATTATGTAAGTCTTGACGTGACAATCCTTCCTGATCTGACCCGGCTGAAGCCGACCGGCGGCAAACGGTCGAGCAAGCGGGAACAGATCGTCAATGTGTTCCTCCGTCAGGAAGGGCATCTCAGCGCAGACGATCTCGTCGATCTCATCCGCCGGGAAGACCACCGGATCAGCCGGGCCACCGTCTACCGCACGCTGCAGTGGATGGTGGACGCGGGCATCGCCCGTAAGGTCGACTTCGGCGAGGGGCGGTTCCGCTTCGAGCACTCGTACCGGCAGCCGCGCCATTTCCATCTGATCTGCAAGACCTGCCACCGGTCATTCGAGTTTCTCAGCTCGGACATCGAGGCGCTCATCGAGGAGGTGGCGGCCGCGCGCAGCTTTGCGGCCGCGCAGAGCGTCGTGCAGATCTATGGGACGTGCGAGGAGTGCCGGACTGGCCGCCATTCCGCCGCAGACGAGGGCCATAAGGATCTGCTCTTCGCGCGCGACGCGCTGCGGATTGCGATTGCGACCGAGCGGAGCGGGCTGGAGTTCTACACCCGCGCGGCGCGGTTGACGCGCGATGCGCGCGGACGCAAGGTCTTCGAGGAGCTCGCGGCCGAGGAGAAGGAGCATCTCGGCAAGCTCGAGACGCGTTACACCGAGTTGCTCCAGCGCGACCCGCAGCTCGAATCACGGCCGACGTTCCTCTTCTTCAAGGGGGCGGCCAACGGCCTCTTCGCGGAGGGTGCCGAGCGGCTGCTCAAGGGCGTCAACGATCTGCAGGCACTGATGATCGGCATTCGCTGCGAGCGGGGGTCACACCGGTTCTTCAAGAAGTATGGCGAACGCTTCGAGGACTCCGAAGGGAAGCAGATCTTTCTGGAGTTCGCCGACGAGGAACGCCTGCACCTCGAGCTGCTGATCCGCGAGTACCGCGCGCTCGTCAAGCGCCAGGGGCGCGCGCGACGACCGGGGAGGCAAGGCTCGCCCGCGGCCCGCGCCGCCCGTTGACCAAGAGAAGTCCCGGATTTGATCCCTCAGGGCGGCATCGACCTCCACCTGCACACAACGGCCTCCGACGGCCGATGTAGTCCTAGCGAGCTCGTCGATCGCGCTGCGCAGGCGGGGCTGACGACGCTGGCCGTCACCGACCACGATACGACTGCCGCGATCCACGAAGTGGAGCACCTTGCGGCGGGGCGCGGCATCGAGGCGATCGCGGGCATCGAAATCACCGCGCTCGATCAGGGGCGCGACCTGCATGTGCTCGGATATTTCTTCGATCCGGCGCACGAGACGCTCGACCGCTTTCTGGGCGAGCAGCGGGCCGCGCGCCTCGCACGCGCGCAGGCCATTGGGGATCGGCTCGCCTCGCTCGGCATGCCGGTCGACCTGACGCCGATCTTCACACGCGCGGCCGCCGACAGCCGTCGATCGATCGGGCGTCCGCTCATCGCGCGCGCACTCGTCGAGGCCGGGTACGTCGCCGATACACAGGAGGCGTTCGACCGGTGGCTCGGCGCCGGCTGTCCGGCTTTCGTGCCTCGGAGCGGCGCGCCTCCCGAGGCGGTCGTGGCGATCATTCACGAGGCGGGCGGCATCGCATCGCTCGCCCATCCCGGCAAACTCCGTCGCGAGCCACACATCGCGCCACTCGCCGACGCCGGTCTCGACGCCGTCGAGGTCTTCCACCCCGATCATGATGCGGCGCTCGTCGATCGCTACCTGGGCGTCGCGCGTGCGTTTGGCCTCCTCGTCACGGGCGGCTCTGACTTCCACGGCGATCCGGCGCACGGCGTTGAGCCCGGATCGGTGACGCTGCCCGTCGCCGAATTCGAGCGTCTCCGGCGGGCCTCCAATGGCACGCGGTGAGCAGCTCGTCGCACTGCGCGGTGTCCGAAAGGACTACCCCGCGCTCCGGCCGCTGCGCGTCGAGCACCTCGAGCTGCGCGACGCCGAAACCATGGCGCTCGTTGGCTTCGACCGCGCAGCCTCCGAGGTGCTGGTCAATCTGATTACCGGAGCGACGCTCCCTGAGGGGGGTGAGGTCGAGCTCTTCGGCGCGCCGACGCACGCCATTGTCGATTCGGACGCGTGGTTCCGGTTGCTCGACCGCATCGGCATTCTCAGCGAGCGCGTGGTCCTGCTGGAGGAGCTCACCGTTGCGCAGAACCTTGCGATTCCCCTCACGTTGGCGGTCGAAGCGATGCCGGCCGATACCCGCGCGCGCGTCGACCGCCTTGGTGCCGAGATCGGCCTCACGCCCGACGTGATGCGGCAGCCGATGGCCGCTGCCGATCGGCGGACCCGTGCGCGCGTCCGGCTGGGGAAAGCGCTGGCGCTCGATCCGCGCGTGCTCCTCGCCGAGCATCCGAACGCGGGGCTCGACCCCGCCGACGTACTGCACTTTGCCGCCGATCTGTCCGATATCGCTGCGCAGCGTCGGCTGGCCATGCTGATCGTGACAGCCGATGCGGCGTTTGGTGCCGCCGCCTGCCGGCAACTGTTGAGGTTCCAGCCCGCGAGCGGCACGTTTGCGCGGCACTCGGGTTGGCGGGGCTGGCTCAGCCGTAGGGCATGATGACGAGGTGGAACGGAACTTGGATGATCTGCCCCTCGGGTCATCGAACGGACCCGCGGAGGGATAGTCGACGTGGCGAGCGGCACGATTAAGCGATTGGTCCGCGATCGCGGTTTTGGCTTCATTCGCGACGATGGAGGACAGGAGTGGTTCTTCCATCGGAGCGCCGTCAAGACAGGGAGTTTCGAGCAGTTGAACGAGGGCCAGCGAGTCAGCTTCGATGAGGAGCCCTCGGCCAAGGGGCCGCGGGCCGGCAACATCCGAGGCGAAGGCTCGACGGCCGCCTAGCGCGTCCGCGCGATTACGCGCCAAGCCCGAGCGCGTACGCGACGAGCTTGAGCGTTTCCGGTCCCACGGCGCGGATGTCGGCGCGATGCCGCCACCACCGCTCGGGGTCCGAAGGGTCGTAGCGCGTGCCGCGCATCAACAAGGCCACGTCCGTTCCTCTGAGTTCACGCCGAAACGCGAATCTCGCTCGCCGCAAGTGATACTTCGACGACACGACGATGATGCGCCGCCAGTCGTGGGATGCGCTGAGCTCACGGATCGTGATCGCTTCGGCGGCCGTACTGTTGTGAATGCGTGGGGGAATGACGATTACCTCACGCGGAATGCCCAGCTCTCGCAGCGCCTGCTGCACGCGTTCGACATCCTCCGGAAAGGACACTCCACGGCCGACGAGCGCCAGCTCGCCGCCGTCGCGCTCCTGCCGCGTCAACACGATCGTTCGGCTGTAGCCGTCGCGATACAGGTCGGCCGCTTCCATCGGCCGCTCCATGATGCTACCGGCGAGGACGACGATCGCATCCGCCGGCTCGAGTGCGTCCTCCGACGCCAGGAAGGCGCCGAGCTCGACGAACCCGTACGCACCGAGCACGAGGGTCAGCACACACACGAACAGGACGATGCGACGAAGCGAGCCGCCCGAGGAAGGATGGCGCGGCGGCATCAGAGCACCGGGATGTCCCGGCCCCGGGGCGGGGCCGAGCGAGACGGGACTAGCTTTCCATCAGGCGAACGTCACCTGCGCGAGGTCCTTTCGTGGATTCCTCCGCCGTAAACTCGACGCGCTGCCCTTCACGCAACAGCTCGAAGACGGCGCCGCGCACAGCGCTGCGGTGAAAGAAATGCTCAATGCCCCCTTCATCGCGAATGAATCCGAATCCCTTGTCGATGAGGAGGCGTGCGATAGTCCCCGTTGGCATGGGCTGTCCTCCGATGCGCGTCAAGCCTGGGAAACAATCCCAGACGCTCCATGGACCGCTGGTGAGCGAAGTATGAAGCCACGGTCGAACGTAGCGGTCCAACGCACCGGCGCCTGAAAGCTCGGCAAGTGTAGGGAGTCCTGGGGGGCGAAGTCAAGGCGTGCCCGAACTCCTTTGAGCGCTGCAAATTGCACGCGGCCACAGGTCCCGGTACGATGACGCGGGTGGTGGTGGCCATCGTGCTCGCAGCGGGTGAGTCGACGCGCATGGGCCGATCCAAAGCGCTCCTCGACGACCCTGACGGCCGTCCCTTCGCGGCGCGGCTGGTACGGACCTTTGCCGAGGCCGGGGTTCCCGACGTCATCGTCGTGACCGGCCGGGATCATGCCGCCGTGGCCGAGGCGCTGGCCGCGGATCGACTTCCGGTGCTGCCGGCCCTGGTCAATAATCCGGATCCATCCCGCGGACAGCTGTCGTCGCTGCTGGTCGGGCTCGACGCGGCCGCGACGCGGGGCGCCGACGGGATTCTCGTCACGCTCGTCGACATACCGATGGTTCGCGCGTCGACGATTCGCGCGGTCGTTGATGCCTGGCGGAGCAGGCGCGCGCCGATCGTGCGGCCCGCGATGGGCGATCGACACGGCCACCCCGTCCTGTTCGACCGCGCGGTCTTCGAGGAGTTGCGGGACGCGCCGCTTGCGGAAGGCGCCAAGACTGTCCTACGCGCCCGCGCCGCCGCCGTTGTCAACGTGCCGGTCGACGACGAGGGATGCCTGACGGACGTGGATACGCCGGACGACTATGACGCGATGAGGAGAGGCAGGTTGAGATGATGAGGTGCGTCATCGCCGCGGCCGTTGTGATGTGTGTGACGCTTGCGCTGGACGCGCAGTTAGCCGATCCGATTCCCGAGCCGATTCGGACGCGTGGCCTGCGCGTGGAGATCAGGGATGTCGCTCGTCTGCCGGATACGCGCGGCCTGCGGGCCGCCGCTGAAGACACGGCGCCCGGCGCATGGGCACGGATCAGCTTCGTGCGCGAGCTCACCGACGGCCGCCGATTCGCCAACGACTCGCGCGGCCGCCTCTATGTGCTCGAGCGCGGGACGCAGCCGCGGCTCTATCTCGACGTGGCGGCCGAATACCCGCTCGGGTTCTACCGGAGCCTGCAGAGCGGCTTCATCGCCTTCACGTTCCACCCTGAGTTCGATCGGAACGGCCTGCTCTACACCGTCCACGGCGAGAAGGGCGAGGGCAATCCCGCCACACCGCATTTCATCCCGCCTGGATTCGGTCCCGCCGACGTGACGTATCAGACGGTCTTCACAGAATGGCGCGCCACCGATCCGCGCGCGGCGGCGTTCGCGGGCAGCCGACGGGAGCTGCTGCGTGCCGCGCACGTGGTGAACAACTACTTCCATCCGCTCGGGTCCATGGAGTTCAATCCTACGGCGAAGCCCGGGTCGCCCGACTACGGACTGCTCTACATCGGCGGCACCGATTTCGGCTTCAGCAACGGCGGCGGGCCGCGCGCGACGAATCCCTCACAGACGCAGCGGCTCGACACGCTCGTCAGTGTGATGCTGCGGATCGATCCGCGCAGTCCACGCGTCTCGAAGGGTGCGAAAGGCGTGGGCGACTACACGATCCCGGCAGTCAACAAGTACGCGGCCGACGGCGATCCGAAGACCCTCGGCGAGATCTACGCCTACGGCTTTCGCAACGCGCACCGGCTGTCGTGGGACCCGACCGACGGCACCATGTTCGCCGTCGACATCGGCAACAGCCAGATCGAGGAGATCAACATCATTCGCGAGGGGCACAACTACGGGTGGTTTCGGCGCGAAGGGACGTTCGAAAACGGCGTGCATGTGCCCGGCGGCACCATGAGCGTGGTGTTCCCGCTGGCGCCGGACATTCTCGACGGCACGACGAAGGACGGCTTTACGTATCCCGTGGCGATGTACGACCACAGCGAGGGGCTGTCGGTGACCGGTGGCTTCGTCTACACGGGGCGCATTCCGGCGCTGCGCGGCAAGTTCCTGTTCGGCGACATCATGCGCGGTCGCGTCTTTGCCGCCGACGTCGCGGCGCTGAAGAAAGCCGACGACGGCATCCCACGCACGGTGGCGCCGATCGAGGAGGTACAGCTCGTCGTGCGGGAACCGAACGGTTCGACGCGTGACGTCAGCTTGAAGGAGCTGGCGGAGCGGACGATGGGCGGCGCGCCGCTGCCGCGCGCCGATCTTCACATGGGCGTCGCGCGCAACGGCGAGATCTTCCTGACCTCGCGGCAAGATGGAATGATCCGGATGCTCGTGGAATAACAAAGGGCGCGGCGTGCCGCCGCGCCCTTTGTATGTCGTGTCCGGCGTTCGCCGGACCGAGTTAGTCCGCGGTACTCCGCGTCCCTCGCACCTCGGCGATCGCCACGCGATTGATACCGCTGTTGGCGAGCACGAGGTTCCCGTCACGCGTCGCCATCATGTTGCGAATCACGTGCCCACCTGTCGGGATCACCCACGTCTGGAACCGCTCGGTCTTGGGGTCGAAGCGGACCAGCGTGTTCGGCTTCACGCCCGACTCGCTGTACCAGACGATGTCGCCGACGGTGGCAATGCCGTACGGCCGCGAGTCCTTCCCGCTCGGCGAGAGCCACTCTTTGAACTGGCCCGTCTTCGGATCGAATCGCCCGAGGTAGCCCAGCGGGAAGTCGGTGTACCAGATGGCGTCGTCGGCCGTAATCGCCAGCCGCCGTGGGCGCGCGTCCGCGCGAGGCAGCGTGTACTCCTTGATTTCCATCGTGGTTGCGTCGACGCTCGCCAGCTTGGGCTGCCGGAAGTCGACGTACCAGACGAGGTTCTTGGAGTCGACCTGGATCCCGTAGGGATAGCTTGGATCCGACGGCGACTTCATAAGCTTGAACTCGCCGTTCGCGGGATTCAGCCTGCCGACGTAGCCGTTCTGCATCGTGAAGAACAGCATCCCCTTCTGGTCGAAGATCGGGGTGTGCGGGTTGCGTCCCGGCTCCGGTACCTTGTACTCCGTGACGGCGCCCGTCTTCGGATCCACCTTGCCGAGCTCATGGACGTTGATGCCCGTGTACCAGACGTTGCCGTCCCTGTCTTCCGCGAGCCCGTGCGGTCCGGAGTTCGGCGTGTCGAGCGGGAACTCCTTTATCGCTCCGGTGCGCGGGTCGACGCGGCCCAGCCGGCTGGCGTACTGGCCCGTCCACCAGATCGAGCCGTCGCGCGCCGCGAGCGGGTCGTGGGGCCGCTGGCCGAGCGTCGGCGCGAGCCACTCCCTGATGTTGACTTGGACGGGGCCCGCGATAAGGTTGGCTTTCGGGATGCCCGGCTTCTCGGGGAAATGCTTCGCCAGATAGTCGGCGATGGCGTTTGCCTCCGTCTGCGGCGGCGTGATCATCGAGCTGAACAGCCTGACCCACTCGTCCCGGCTGAAGCCGAAGGAGTTGGTGATGAAGTTCAGGCCGTGGCACTTGGCGCACGTGGCCTCGACCATCGCCTTGCCCGGGCCGTCGGGCAGCGTCACCGGCTGGCCCCGCTGGCCCTGCGTGGTCTCAGGGGGCATCAGCGCGACGAGCGCAAAGGTCGCCAGCGCCACTGTGAGGAGTCCTCGCTTTCGCATGATTCTCACCTCGAGCTAAGGAAAGAAGCTCTGTAGTCCTCTCCGCAAATCCTGCAGCGCCGTACTCTACCACAGGGGGCAGGCAAGGCCCGGGCCACCCCTTCCGCGTGGCGCCGCAGGTTGCGGTTCCGCTCGGCGGCCCGGAGTACAGGCGTAGATACGACGCAACTGGCTCCCACTGTCTTGAAGGCCCCCTCAGGGGACTGCTGAGCTTTGCCTGCCGTGTGGTACGCCTGCGCCGGCGCGCGGCAGGTCGTACCATTCGTTGGAGTCCTTGGCCATGATCGAACACCCTGCGCAAATGGTGATGGTTCCCGGAGGAGAGGCACACCGTAAATCCGTTGCGCGGCCGGTGTCGAATCCGCCGAAGCGGCTGGCTGCCCGGGCCTGATAAACGGGGATTCTGCTAACCGGGGACTTCGTTCATGCGTCTTATCGTCCATCCTGGACGCGAACGAATTCGATCTGCGGACTGCATCGAAGGGCGCCGCGCACGATGTCGCCCGTGAAGGTCTCATCGGCTTCAAACCGCAGCATCGACCGGGCTCCTCGCGGCGGCGAGCTAGCAGGCACCGGCTTTCAGCTACTTGCGGGGAATCGAATGAAAGTTTGATGGACCAGAATACCGCCAGTTGGAACCGAATTCAGGAATGGCTCAGTCGGCTGGATGCTGTTCGCCGAAGTACCAGCCCGGCGACTGTGCCGTGTTGCAACCTGGGGCGGCGCTATCGTTCGACGCCTTCGAGCATGCGGGTGAAGTGTATAGACAACTTGAAGAGGAACAGGTAGAAACCGAAGTCGCTCAACCGAAAAATCAGCGACCGTTCATTCGCCATGAAGTAATCGAGCGGCTGCGAGCGGACGTCTCCAAAGAGCGCAAGGCTCTCTTCCATTTGTCCAGGAATCGCCGGCAAGTGCATGAGCGAAGTGACAGCTTGTCGCCGAATCGATGCTGCCACGTCGGTTCTCTGCTGTTCGTTCTGCCCGCTGTTTTCAAGGACAGCCAAATACCGCTGCAATTTCATGAGCGGCACGAAGGTGATGTTCGGTGTCGTCGCTCGCGTGTTGGCTAGGCTCAGATCACATGAATTGGACAGAACAAGCCCCGACACCGTCTTGCGGTCAAGAGAGTGGAAATCGATGGCAACGAAGCCTCGCCAGCCGTCGCCCTGAAGGGGCTCCGGATCGTCGTTGCGCGTCGAGTAGATTGACCGATTATTCGGGAATGCTCGCAGTTCATCCCAGAGACCTTGCTGGCGCTCTGGCGAAAGGTACTGAGGGAGATAGAGTCGAACCTGCTCGAACTGAATCCCTTCAGTCATAGAGCTGCCACAGGTTCTCCCGCAGCAGGCGCGCCGCGTCCTCGGGTAGGTCTTGCTGACTGCTCGCAAGTCTTTGATGGAACTGCAACAGCTCGTCGAAGAGATCGGTGTGAGTCGCCGTTGTGACTTGGAGCGTCGAGTTCGGGTTAAGGTCGGCCGCCTTGATGTGCGCAAGGTTCGCACACTGAAGTGCAAGAAGGGTCCCAAGCAATACGGCAGTAGGACCACCGAGCGATTGGGCATAGGTCGATCGCGACTCCAACAGAGCGACTGAATCGAAATCGCCAGCCCCCGTACTGCTCGTCATTCTCATCAAGTCAGTCATAGGATGGCCCCATCGCGCTGAGCGTCTCGCTCGTCAATAGCTCGAAGAAGATGGCCTCGAGAACGTCATGCGTGGCGTTCAAGCGTTGCTCAAGCCCGTCCCAGAATCCTTTGTCGGCCGGCTCCATGATTGTGTCAAGGGCAATCATCGTACCGTGCAGTTTTTCTTTGCCTACGCTGATCGTGACGCCGGACGTTAATTCGACGATGTTCAAGAAGTCTTTGATCTTCGTTTCGAACCGAAGTCGAAAGCCGTTCGGAGAGAGTTCACAAGACTTCGCCTCAACTCGGAGGTTGAACGGTGCTGTCGGATTCGTCACATTCGAGCTGTCGATTACATTGACGTACTTCAGTGAGTAGCGATCGAGGTTCGCGATATGCCCAGCTTCCTTCAACGCTGAAGCGACTTGCATCGCGCGACTTCGAAACTTCGACCAACCTGGATAGGGTCTTGTGGCGTTGAAAGAAGCCACGCGATCACCCAACAACACCGCTTCGTTGTCGCCCTGCAGCTTGAACACTGCAGCATGCTGCAGCTGCGGCGTTGTATCCCGCATCTCCTTCGGAAGGGTCCCCAACGGCATCTGTTCGATTCGCGGAAAGTCCTTGCCGAGGGCAGCTAGCATGACTCCTGGGAGCAACTCGATGCCGCGTCCGGGAACGACGGCGAATCGCATCTCGAAGACGGCCTCGGTCAACGGAGACTGGGCGAAGCGAGTCGGGTAAGGTGCCATGCTCGGTACGAGTCTAACGCAGCTGTTTCACAGCCGAAAGGGAGCGGTTGCGAGCCCCGAACGGGCCTGGCCAGAATTGCACGATGCCTTGAGCTCTGGGTCTGTCGACGGTGCCAAGGGTCACGACAACTACATGTCGGGTTACGCAGCCCCACCCGGACGGCCGAGCCGCATCCGAAAGAACGGCGCTTCGAAGCCCGTCACCTCGAACCCAAGCCGCTCGTACAACTGTTTGGCCCGAGGATTGGCCAAACGACGGAGAGCGTGGCGGACGCTCCACGGTTTTCCGCCTGCTCGATGATGCGCCGGACGAAAGCGGTCGCCATTAGCACGTTCGTAAGGATCCGTGATCGCGCGGATCGCTGGTTCGCCTATGCGGCCCGAGCGGGCCGGTAGTCTTGCTCCGTTAGGGGCGGCTCGCCAAGCTCTGCGAGGAGCTGGTTGAGCCGATCAAGGGGCACCGCCTGCGGCGCCGTGATCTCGACGCCCAACGGTTTGCCTGAGGCGGCGTAATCGACGATGAGGAGGCCATCCGGTGATGCCACCGTCCTCGCGCTCTTCTCGCCGGTTTGATGCGAGAGGTGTAGATGCGCCGCGAACGGACGGCCCTTCCGATAGGTTACCTGCAGCGAACGCTCCGTCATTAGGACACCTCGTAAACGGTCACGGCGGCGAGCAACCTGGCTATGACGACCACGACCAGAGGGCACTCCGGGAAGGTCGCCATTGGAGCCTTTGGGCGGGTCGATCGTAGCACCAGCAACCCGCCCAGGATGCCGGCGAACCCGCCCGCCAGGGAAAGGAGAGGCGCTCATCAGACAGTGATGCGGCTGGGCTACCTGCGCTCAGTCCAGCGCTTTACAGGGGGGAACACCGGGGGGGAACACCCTTCCGCGCGAGGTGTTCCCCTGGACAGCAGTGCGTTAATAAATCCTCACACGTCGCAGCGGGCGATTCGCGCGCGGCGAGTGCTGAAGATAACGACTTCTCCCCACGGAGGTTGCAGACCGTCATCGGCTGGCGGCGCACTGCGCCGCCCGCCTGGTAGGCCACTGCCGGAGCGGTCGCCAATAGCAATTCCGTGGCGTGAGCGACCACGCGAAATGGCCGCTTGGCCTGCCAAGCCTGCGGCACGGATGTGGTCGCTCACGCCGCGCTGGAGGATGTCGGCGCCCATGTCGGCGGTGATCATTCCGCCGCAGTACCGCGAAGTGCTTCGACGGGGCTTGAGTCGCGAGATCGACACGGCGATCCTGACCGTGTCCGGCCGTCGATCTACGCGCTGATCTTACGTCGATCTACGCGCTGATCTTAAACGTGTCGAATCGCCAGAACTCAGACAGATCTCGCCACACTTCTAACGGTGGTTCCGCCGAGAAGCATCGGCCATCACATCACCAGGATCGAGCTGTGCTCGGCGTCGTCAAGGCTCTCGCTGCGCTCGACCCTGCGGGCTTCGGCCGTTGTCTCCGCGCAGCTCGAAGGTCGCACCTATGTGATGGCCGTCGAAGCTCGACCTCAATTCAGCATTGACGCGGTTTATCGGTGGTCGTATGGTGAACATCTCCTCGGTGCATCGTGCACCCCTCCGCAGTCGCGCCAGGTGCGGAGCGCTGAAGCCGACGCTCTCAGAGCAAAGCTGTCAGCCCCCTCAACAACCAGTCGATTGATCGTGTGCATCAACGGTCGATCAGCGCGTTCGACTTCAAGTCACGCGCTTTGGTGTCGGCGTCACGCCACATCTACGCTCATCGTCCTCGGCGCGCCGACATCATGTCGGCGCGCTTCGGGCCGTGTCAACGCCTTTGAGACAACCTGATTCAGCATTTACTGTAGCGACTCCATCGAATTGATCGACGAGATCGACGGAGCGCCGACGACGAGTGGTGGCTCGGTGATCCTCCCATGC
>Ga0187893_10004491_pt1 | contig 26463 bp, 19 predicted proteins | sample MA1701074metaG_FD_139574 | JGI IMG/M metagenome (GOLD analysis project Ga0187893, IMG submission 139574) | White microbial mat communities from a basaltic lava cave in the Kipuka Kanohina Cave System on the Island of Hawaii, USA - MA170107-4 metaG ... | reverse complement strand
GCGAAGAACGGGCGCTCAAGTGGGCCAAGGATATCGGCTATCCGGTGATCATCAAGGCGGTCGCCGGCGGCGGCGGTCGCGGCATGCGCATGGTCAGAGCCGCCGCGGACATGGGCGCCGCCCTGCGGACGGCACAGCGCGAGGCCGAAGCCGCCTTCGGCGTCGGCGACGTCTACGTCGAGAAGTACCTGGAGAATCCGCGGCATATCGAGTTCCAGGTGCTCGGTGACCATCACGGCAACCTCGTGCACCTCGGCGAGCGCGAGTGCTCGATTCAGCGCCGGCATCAGAAGCTCCTCGAGGAGTCGCCGTCGGTCGGCCTGACTGACAAGGTACGGCGCAAGATGGGCGGGCTCGTCATCGACGCAGCCCGCGCCGTCCAGTACACCAACGCCGGCACGTTCGAATTCCTGATGGACGCAGAAGGGAAGTTCTACTTCATCGAGGTCAACACGCGTCTCCAGGTGGAGCATCCTGTCACCGAGATGGTCACCGGCCTCGACATCGTCAAGGAGCAGATCCGGATCGCCGCCGGCGAGCGGCTCTCGTTCAAGCAGAGCGAGGTGACGTTCACGGGACACGCGATCGAGTGCCGGATCAATGCCGAGGACCCGGAGACGTTCTCGCCGTCGCCCGGCGTGATCCACGCCTTCAGCGTGCCCGGCGGGCCCGGCGTGCGCGTCGATACCTTCTTGCATGCCGAGTGCACCGTCTCACCGTATTACGATTCGCTGATTGCCAAGATCATCACGCACGGCCGCGATCGGCAGGAAGCGATCGCGCGCATGCGCCGCACCCTCGAGATGACCGTCATCGAGGGGATCAAGACGACCATGCCGCTCCACCTGAAGATTCTCGGCGAGGCCGACTTCGCAGCAGGACGTCTCGGCACCGCCTTCATGGAGCGGTACGCGCCGAAACCGAAGACGGGTAACCTCGCAGAAGCTGTGTAGCTCCTGTTCCGGGTTCCGGGTTCCGGGTTCGGGTGCTGAGTTCTGTGTTCCCTCTTCTTGCGATTGTCGATGTCGACGCGGCCGCGGCGGCTCGCTGGGACGTCGCGCGGCTGGCCCAGGCGTTTCTCGAGGGCGGCGCGAAAGTCATTCAGCTGCGAGCCAAGCGGCTGCCCTCGGGTCGCTTTCTTGCCCATGCCGACGACCTGGTCCGCGCGGCGGCGCCGTACGGCGCGTCGGTTATCGTGAATGACCGGGCGGATCTGGCGCTGATCGCCCATGCGTCAGGGGTGCACGTCGGGCAGGACGATCTGCCCCCGTCCGCCGCCCGGCGGCTGCTCGGCCCCGACGCCACGATTGGCTACTCGACGCATACCGTCGCGCAAGTCGATGCAGCGGCCCCGGAACCGATCAGCTACATCGCCGTGGGACCTGTGTTCGGCACGCAGACGAAGGACACGGGCTACGAGGCGGTGGGGCTCGCGTTCGTCGCCGAAGCGGCCCGGCGGTCTCACGGGCGTCCGGTCGTCGCGATCGGTGGCATCACGCTCGAGCGTGCGCCGGAGGTGCTTGCGGCCGGAGCGTCGAGCGTCGCCGTCATCACCGATCTGCTGGCTGGAGGCAACCCGGCGGCGCGCGTCGCTGCCTATCTGAAAGCTCTCGGCCTATAATCGCGCCGCATGGACTCGAACCTGCTGAAGACCAAATCGATCGAGCAGCTGGTGAGCGACGTCGAGCATGGCGGCAAGGCGCTCCGCCGCACCCTGACAGCGTGGGATCTGACGCTCCTTGGCATCGGCGCGATCATCGGGACGGGTATCTTCGTGCTGACCGGCACTGCGGCCGCCAATCAGGCCGGCCCGGCCATCGCGGTCTCCTACATGGCCGCTGGCCTCGCCTGCGCCTTCGCCGCGCTCTGCTACGCCGAGTTCGCCGCGATGATTCCCATCGCCGGCTCCGCCTACACCTACGCGTACGCCACGCTCGGCGAGATCTTCGCCTGGATGATCGGCTGGGATCTGATCCTGGAGTACGCCGTCGGCTCGATGACGGTGGCGATCGGCTGGAGCGGCTATTTCCAGCGCATTCTGGCCGGCTTCGGCATCACGCTGCCGGCCTGGATGGCCGCGGCGCCGGCCGCGGCGCCCGGCGCGGTGATCAACCTGCCCGCGATCATCATCGTGCTGCTCATCATGATGCTCCTCGTCGTCGGCATCCGTGAAAGCGCGCGGTTCAACGCGGTGATGGTCATGATCAAAATCGCCGCGGTGCTGTTCTTCCTCGTCGCGGGCATCTGGTATGTGAACCCGGGCAACTGGACGCCGTTCATGCCCTACGCCTGGTCGGGCGTGATGAGCGGCGCCGCGGTCGTCTTTTTCGCCTACATCGGCTTCGACGCGGTCTCGACGACTGCGGAGGAGGCGAGGAATCCGCGGCGGGATTTGCCGATCGGGATCATCGCGTCGCTCGTGATCTGTACGGTGCTCTACGTGGCCGTCGCAGCCGTACTGAGCGGCATCATTCCAGTCGTCGAGTACCGCGACGACGCCCAATTCCTGAATGCGCCGGTCGCCTTCGCGCTGGTGGTGATCAACCAGGACTGGGCGGCCGGGCTCGTCTCGGCAGGCGCCGTCGCGGGGATCACGAGCGTGCTGCTGGTCATGCTGATGAGCCAGCCGCGCATCTTCTTCTCGATGAGCCGCGACGGTCTCCTTCCGCGCGGCGTCAGCAAGGTGCATCCGCGGTTCCAGACGCCGTACATCACCACCATCATCACCTGCGTCATCGTGGCGGTGACGGCGGGGCTCGTGCCGATCCAGGTCGTCGGCGAGATGACGAGCATCGGCACCCTGTTCGCGTTCGTGGTGGTGTGCATGGCGGTGATCGTCCTGCGCGCGACCAGGCCCGATGCGCACCGGCCGTTCAAGGTGCCGGGCGGGTCCGTGATTCCGGTGCTGGGCGTCGTGTCGTGTCTGTACCTGATGGTCAGCCTGTCGGTGATGACGTGGGTCCGGCTGCTCGTCTGGCTCGATATCGGGATGTTGATCTACTGGTTCTACGGCCGGGCGCACAGTCCGCTCGCCGACCCGCAGGAACGGGCCGCGCGCAGCACCGCCGAGGAGGTGGGGAATACGCTGAAGATCGCGGGATACCTGCTTGTCTTCAACGGATTCGCGATCCTGGTGCTGGCGCTCCTGACCGAGTGGGGCGTGACCAACGAGACGCTGGCGCGGTGGAACGAGCTCGACGCGCTGACGAGTCGCGTCGGCATCCGCGTGACACCGGACATCGCCGACCGGTTCGCACTCAACATTCTCGCGCTCGGCGCCGCGGTCGCCGCGGTCGGCTTCCTTATCGCCGGCGCATCACGAGGAAGACCGGCAGCCCCAGCAGGACGATGAGAAAGCCGGGCCACGTGGTGGCGGGCCGGTAGATCAAGAGCACGATCAGAATCGTCGCGGCGCCGGCGATGTACACGGCCGGCAGCCACGGATAGCCGACCGCGCGGTACGGCCGCGGCGCATCCGGCCGCGTGGCGCGCAGGCGGAATATCCCCGCGATCGTGAGGATGTAGAAGAGCAGCGCCGCCGACACGACGTAGTCGAGCAGGTTGCCGTAGATATTGCCGTACTGTCCGGTCGAGGCGTCATAGGTGCGCGGCAGCACGAGAAACGCCGCCCAGGCCCCCTGCAAGCCGAGGCCCCATGCCGGCACGCGGGCCGCGTTCAGCCGGCCGGCGCGCGCGAAGAACAGCCGGTCGCGCGCCATGGCGTAATAGGCACGCGCACCCGCCAGAATCAGCCCGTTGTTGCATCCGAAGGTGGACACCATGATGGCGAGCGCCATCAGCGCGACGCCGGTGCCGGGAAAGATCGCCTCGAGCGTCGACGTCGCCACGCGATCCGCGGGCGCCTGCTGAATCGCCTCGAGAGGGAGCGTCGCCAGGTACGCGACGTTCGCGAGCAGATAGAGGGTGATCACGATCATGGTCCCGAAGGCGAGCGACAGCGGGATGTTGCGGCGCGGGTCTTTGACTTCCCCTGCGGTGAAGGTGATGTTGTTCCAGGCGTCCGCGGAGAAGAGGGATCCCGTCTGCGCCACGCAGAGCGCAATGAAGACGCCGTACGCGGTCGCAACCGACACGCCGTCCGCAATCGAGTCGAAGCCGCTCGGCGTCCAGAAGCTCCCGAAGTTCGCCACAGCCGCCTCCCCCCTCCAGCCGAGCAGGATGCCGACGGCGATGAGCCCGATGAGCGCGCCGGTTTTCGCGGTCGTGAACGTGTTCTGCACGAGCTTGCCGTACTCGAGGCCGCGGGTATTGGTCCACGTCAGCAGCGCGATCATCGATGTTGCCACCAGCTGGTTGGTCGAGAGCGAAATGGCGTAGCCGGGAGAGACGTGCAGGGGCGGCACCAGGTAGCGATCCTCGGCAATCCACGGGATGAGCACGCCTGAATAGCGGGCGAACGCCACCGCCACGGCCGCTATGGTGCCGGTCTGAATCACCATGAAGAGCGTCCATCCGTACAGAAAGCCCCACAGCGGGGAGTACGCCTCGCGCAGATAGACGTATTGACCGCCCGCCCGCGGCATCATCGCGGCCAGCTCCCCATACGCGAGCGCGGCGGTGACCGTCAGCACGCCGGTGACCATCCACGCGGTCAGCAGCCAGCCCGGGCTTCCGAGCTGCCGCGCCATGGCGGCCGACACGATGAAGATGCCGGACCCGATCATCGAGCCGGCCACGACCATCGTCGAATCGAACAGACCGAGCCCGCGTCTGAATTCCGTGTCGAGCGTACCGATTTCGTGTTCCCGCGTTGGTTGCATGCGCGTCATTGTAGCGGGGTCCCCAACGCGCGGACTTTGCGCGTTGGGGTGCCGTTGCGGGGTCCCCAACGCGCGGACTTTGCGCGGGGTGCCCTAGAATGAGACCACATGACTGCGCGGCTGCTGGACGGGCAAGCGCTCGCCCGGCAGATCCAACAGGAACTCATCCCGCAGGTGGCGGAGTTCACCCGGCGGCATGGGCGGCCGCCCGGGCTCGCCCTCGTCCTCGTCGGCCACAACCCTGCATCCGAGGTGTACGTCCGTAACAAGATCAAGGCGGGCGGTGACGCCGGTTTTCGCGCCGATCTCGAGCGGCTGGCCGAGTCGGCGTCACTCGCCGATGTGCTCGCGCTCGTCGAGCGGCTCAATGGCAGCGAGGCGCACGACGGCATCCTCGTGCAGTCACCGCTGCCGAAGGCGCTTGGTCCCGAGGCCGCCTCGTGCGTGTTCGATGCGATCGCGCCGGAGAAGGACGTCGACGGCTTCACGCCCGCGAACGTCGGCCGGATGGTGCAGGGCCGTCCAGCGCTCGTGGCCTGTACCCCGTCGGGCATCATCGAGCTGCTCGTCCGCGAGGACATTGCGGTTGCGGGCCGCCGCGCGTGCGTCATCGGGCGCAGCGACATCGTCGGCAAGCCGATGGCACTGCTGCAGCTCCAGCGGGATGCCACGGTCACCGTCTGCCATTCGAAAACACCGGACCTGCCGGCCGTCTGCCGGGAGGCAGACCTCGTCGTCGCTGCGGTTGGTCGAGCCGGACTCGTGACGAAAGCGTTCGTGAAGCCTGGTGCGACCGTGGTCGACGTCGGCATGAACACGGTCACCGACGCCACTATGGCCGCCTCGCTCTTTCCGAGCGGTCACCCGAAGCTGGCACGGTTCCGCGAGCGAGGTGCGGTGCTCGTCGGCGACGTACATCCCGAGGTCGCCGAGATCGCCGGTGCGCTCACGCCCGTGCCGGGCGGCGTCGGTCCGCTGACCGTCACGATGCTGATGCGGAATACGCTGCAAGCCGCCCGCTCCCGCATGGAGGGCACATGGTAGCCGGAGGTTGTCAGGCCTCCAAGGAGGCTGCGTGGCGTCGCGTGTTCGCCGCATCGCGCTGACGGGGGGGATTGCCACCGGGAAGAGCTACGTCCGTGCACGCTTCGAGGCGCTCGGCGTGCCAACGATCGATGCCGACGTGCTTGCGCACGAGGCGGTGGCGCCCGGCTCACCCGGTCTGGCAGCCGTCGTCAGCCGATTCGGGCGCGACGTGCTCGATCCAGACGGGGCGCTGGACCGTCAGACGCTCGGCACAATTGTGTTCGCCGATCCCGAGGCCCGCAAGGCGTTGGAGGCCATCGTCCACCCCGAGGTCCGGCGCGCGACCGAGCAATGGTTTGCCTCGCTGGATCCCGCTCGCCATCCGTCGGCGATCGCGGACATTCCGCTCCTCTACGAGGTGGGTCGCGACCGCGATTTTGACGCCGTCACCGTCGTGGCGTGCACGGCCGAGACCCAGCTGCGCCGGGTCATGCAGCGCGGCCTGAGCGAGGCCGCGGCCCGCCAGCGCATTGCCGCCCAGCTACCGATTGACGAGAAGGTCCGTCGCGCGGACTACGTCATTCGGACCGATGGGACGTTCGAGGAGACCGAACGGCAGGTGAGAGCGGTGCTCGACAACCTGGGTGGTGGTTAGTGGTTGGTGGTTTGGTTCGTCGTTCTTGGTTCGCCACCGTCCGCGAACCACCAACCGACTACGAGCGCGCGTCCACGGCCTGCGCCGCCACTGCGTCCTTCGCCGGCGCGATCCGCTCCTCCACGAACGTGTTCCATTCGTGGCACTGCGGACACTGCCAAAGCGGCTCCGTGCTGCGGTAGCGGCAGCGGCGGCAGATGTGCGGGTCGAGGTAGAAGACCGCCTCGCGCGCCAGCTCGACGTAGCGGCGGATGAGCGCCGCCTCGAAGCCGAGCGACGCCAGCACCTCCCAGATCTCCTGGTGAATCGCGAGCGCGTGGGGATGAGAGGGAAGCGCCTCGAGTAGCTGGTCGAAAGCGATCCGATGCTGGCCTGCCGCCGCCAGGTGGCGGGCGAGCGCGAGCCGCGCGCGCCAGCCCTGCGGATCGCGGTCGATGAGTCGGCGGCACAGATCCGTAAAGCGCTGCGGGGTCCCGAGGCGCCGATAGGCGCCTTCGAGCCGTTCGAGCGCGAAGGGTGCACGGTCGGGCAGGGCGCCGATGAGCCGCTCCCACGCTTCGATGGCCCCGGCCAGATCGCCCTGCTGCTCGCGGACGTCACCCAGGTTCAGATACGCCGGTACCGTGCGGGCGTCCACATCGATCGCGTCGGTAAAGGCGCGTGAGGCCGCTCCCATATTCCCGGCGCGCTGGTGCGCCACGCCAATCTCGTTGCGGAGGAAGCCGAGAATCTGCTGATCGTCCGGTGAGCGCCCGGCGTCGATCTTGGCAATCTGCTCGCGCACCCGGAGCGCCTCGGTCCACTGGTGCTGATCCTCGTACAGCTTCTGCAGATTGACGAGCGCATAGCGATTCCGTGAGTCGAGCCTCAGCACCTCGTGGAACGTCTCGAGCGCGCGGTCGACGAAGCCGCCGTGCCGGAAGTCGAGCCCGAGGCACAGGAGCACGTAGGCCTGCTCGAGCTTGGTCAGATCCGGTCGCTGCAACAGCGCCTGGTGCACGTTGATGGCGCGGCCCACCTGTCCCTTCTCCCGGTACAGGTTGCCGAGGATCATCTGGATCTCGAGTGCGTCGGTGTCAGTGCTGGTCGCGTGCGTCAGTTCCTCGATTGCCTGGTCGACCTGATTATCGACGAGGAAATTGAGGCCGAGCATGTAGTGCGGTGTTTCACGGAGCCGCCGCCGGTCGATCCAGCGGCCGTCGCGGAGCTTGTAGCGCTCCCATGCCTTGCCCACGGCGAGCCCCACGAGCAGCGCGACGAGAACGGCCAGCAGGTATATCTGGGGGGGCATGCGTCACGTCCGCCCTCCGGGCGCGGCGGTCGAGGCGACGCCCTCCCGGGCCGCCGCGTCGATACGCTTCAACTTGAGCATCAGCGGCTCGAGCCTGTCGAGCCGGAGCGCGGTCGAAGCGTCACTTTTCGCGCGCGACGGCTCTTCGTGCACTTCGACGAAGACGGCATCCACGCCGGCCGCCACGCCTGCTGCGGCAAGCGGTTCGATGAACTGGGGCAAGCCGGCCGTCACAGAGTCCGGCCCCGGCGGCAACTGGAGGCTGTGCGTCACGTCCAGTACGACGGGAAAGCCGAGTTCGTGCATGATCGGCAGGGCGCGCATGTCGACCACGAGATCGTGGTAGCCGAAGCTGGTGCCGCGCTCGGTCAGGAGCACCGAGCGATTGCCTTCCGCTGTGATCTTCTCGACCGCGTGTCGCATGGCCGTCGGCGCGAGAAACTGACCTTTCTTCACATTCACCGTCTTGCCCGTTCGGGCGGCCGCCACTAACAGGTCGGTCTGGCGCGACAGAAACGCGGGAATCTGCAGGACATCGACCACCGCCCCTGCAGGCGCCGCGTGCGACGGTTCGTGAATGTCGGTCAGAACCGGTAGGCCGGTTCGCTGCCGGACATCCGCCAGTACGTTGAGGCCGGCGTCGAGGCCGGGACCGCGAAACGAGGTGCGCGACGTCCGATTCGCCTTGTCGTAGGAGGCCTTGAAGATGACCGGCACGCCTGCGCGCCTGGCGATGTCGCGAATGGCCGAGGCGAGGTCGAGCGCGTGCTGCGCGCTTTCAATGATGCACGGGCCGGCAATGAACACGAGCGGGTGCCCGCCGCCGACGGTGAGCGACCCGATCTGGACGGAGGTCACGCGGACATTATAGGGGTAGGGCGGGGCTTACGGAGCAGCGCTCGACGTCCGTGCCGCAGTCACACCGACGGTAGCCAGCTTGTCCGTCTTGTGTCGGTACGCCGCCTCGACAAAGCTGGCAAACAGCGGATGCGGCGTCAGCGGCTTCGACTGGAACTCCGGGTGAAATTGCACCGCGAGGAACCACGGGTGCGATGGCAGCTCCGCGATCTCGACGAATTTGCCGTCGGGTGACCGGCCCGACACGCGCATCCCTTTCGTCTGGAGCGCGGTCTCGTAGAGACAGTTGAACTCGTAGCGGTGCCGGTGGCGTTCGCGGATCGTAGAAATGCCGTAGACGCGCTCTGCGAGGGAGCCCGGTGCAAGTTCGCAGGCGTAGGCGCCGAGGCGCATCGTACCGCCCAGATCGTCGACGCCAAGCAGATCGCGCAGCTTGTAGATCACCTTGTGCGGAGCGTTCTCCTCGACCTCGGTCGAGTCAGCCCCTTCGAGACCGCACACGTGGCGGGCGAATTCCACCGTCGCCCATTGGAACCCGTAGCAGATGCCGAAGTACGGGATGCCGCGCTGACGCGCGTACTCGGCGGCCCTCATCATCCCGCGCGTCCCGCGCGACCCGAAGCCGCCGGGCACGAGGATGCCGTGCGCCTCTCCGAGGAGCGCCGTGCCTCCCTCCTTTTCGAGGGCCTCGGCCTCCACCCAGTTCAGCCCCACTTTGAGCTGATGCGCGAAGCCGCCATGAAACAACGCCTCATTGAGGCTCTTGTACGAGTCCTCATAGCCGGTGTACTTGCCGACAATGTGGATCGTCAGCTCGTCCACGGGATTCTTGATGCGTGTGACGAGGTTTTGCCACGCCTCGGTGCGCGCCTCGGTCACCGGCAGGCCGAGAAGCTTCAGAACGATATGGTCGAGCCCTTCGGCCGAGAGCACGAGTGGCACCTCGTAGATCGTCGAGACGTCCTTGGCGGTGATGACCGCTTCCTCGTTGACGTCGCAGAACAGCGCGATCTTCCGCTTGATGTCGGCGTCGAGGAACCGATCGGTGCGGCAGAGCAGGATGTCGGGCTGGATGCCGATCGATCGGAGGTCGCGGACGCTGTGCTGGGTCGGCTTCGTCTTGAGCTCGCCGGCCGTCCCAATGAACGGCACGAGCGTCAGGTGCATATACACCGTGTTCTCGCGTCCGACATCGAGCCGGAACTGTCGAATCGCCTCGAGGAACGGCATGCTCTCGATGTCGCCGACCGTGCCGCCGATCTCGACGATCATGATGTCGACATCGCGGGCCGCGGCGCGGATCGCGTCCTTGATCTCGTTGGTGATGTGCGGAATGACCTGCACTGTCCGGCCCAGATAGTCGCCGCGCCGCTCTTTCTGGATGACCGAGAGGTAAATCTTGCCGGTCGTCCAGTTGCTGTTCCGCGTGGCCACCATGTTGGTGAACCGCTCGTAGTGGCCCAGATCGAGATCCGTCTCCGCTCCGTCATCGGTGACGTAGACCTCCCCGTGCTGATACGGGCTCATCGTCCCAGGGTCGACGTTGATGTACGGGTCGAACTTCTGCAGAGCCACTTTGTATCCGTGGTCTTCGAGGAGCCGGCCGATTGATGCGGCGGCGAGCCCCTTGCCGAGCGACGACACCACGCCGCCGGTCACGAAGATGTACTTGACTGGCCGTCCCTCAGGTCGCTGCATCATCCCGCCTCATGCGTTCGTGCCCACCGCCATCTGCCGTCGCACGCGTTCCAGATCCTCGGGGGTGTCGACCCCGATCGAGTCGTACTGCGTCTCCACGGCTCGAATCCGAAAGCCGTGTTCGAGCACCCGCAACTGCTCGAGCGATTCGCTCACCTCGAGCGGCGTCGGGGGAAGCGCCGCCACCTTCAGGAGAAAGTCACGGCGGTAGACGTACAACCCGATGTGCTTGTACGACGGTCCGTCGTGGCGGCGAAACGGCAGCAGTCGGGCGAACAGGAGCGCGTCGCCGTTTCGATCGACGATGACTTTGACGACATTCGGGTCGTGGATGTCTGGCGCGTGCGTAATGCGACGGCGCAGCGTCGACATCATCACGCCCGCATCGTGGAGCGCGTCGATCGCTTCGGTGATCATCTGCGGCTCGATCAAGGGCTCGTCACCCTGGACGTTGACCACGAGGTTGCAGGCGAGATCGCGGGCAACCTCGGCGATCCGATCGGTGCCGCTTCTATGCGAAACCTGCGTCAGGCGGACGATGCCGCCGAATTGCACGACCGCCGCGGCGATCCGATCGTCATCGGTCGCGACGACGGCCGCGTCCACGCCACGCGCCGCCGCGGCGCGGCGATACACGTGTTCGATCATCGGATGTCCGCCGATATCGGCGAGAATTTTTCCGGGGCAGCGTGTCGAGTGATACCGGGCGGGGATGATGGCGACGGTGTGCAGCGACTGTGACGTTCGATCGAACGGATCTCGAAACGTGACAGGGTGCACGTCGAATCATAGCACGGCCGTTCACGCTTTGGAGCCGTGCGTTTGCTAGAATAGAAGCGGATCTTTCATGAGCTGGAAGTCCTACGCCACCGTGTCGGGCGCCACGCTGTTGGCAGGATGGCTCGCATCGACGGAGCCGTCGAATGCACCTGCCGGTGCGCAGGCCACACGGACGCCGGCGCCGCCGTCGTCATCGTCGATCGCCAGCGCGTCAACCGACATCGAGCTTCAGGCGATGCGCCTGCAGGCGCGGCTGCGGCCCGAGCGCGAGTACGCGCAGCCGGCGCGCGACCCGTTCCGATTTGCGCCGCGCCGCCAGGCCCCCGCAGTCGTCGGCCGCGAGCCGCTGGTTGCCGGAACGACGCCGCCTCCACCGGTGGACGTCACGCCGCCCGCGCCGCAGGTGTCGCTCTCCGGCGTGGCCGAAGACGCGGTGGATGGCCGGACGCTCCGCACCGCCGTCTTGAGTTCCCCGGCGGGCGTCTTGATCGTGCGCGAAGGCGAGGAGATTCTCGGTTACTATCGCGTTGGCCGCATCGAAAGCGAAGCCGTCGAGCTCGTGGCGATCGGCAGCGGCACGACCAGGCGGCTGACGCTCGGCGCCCCTACACCCTGACAATCCGCGCTTCGCGGATCGCCGACACTTTTCGCAAATCGTCCAACACCACTCCCGAAATCGGGGCGACCTCGTCGACGATGACGACCCCGATGGCGTTTCTTGCCTCACGGCCGAGGGCGAAATTGGCGATGTTGACGCCATGGCGGCCGAGTATCGTGCCGATTTCGCCGATCACGCCGGGCTCATCGTTGTTGCGGATGACGATCATCGTCCCTTCGAGCGGTGCTTCGATGCCGATCCCGTCGAGCAGCACCAGGCGCGGCGACGTCCGCTCGAACACCGCCCCTTCCACCCACCGGTCACCACCGCTCGTGTGGAGCTTCACGGACACGAGGTTTGTGTAGTTCCGGGGACGGGTGCTGCGTGACTCGATGATTTCGATGCCACGGTCCGAGGCGACCTGGCGCGCGTTGACCGGCGTGACGCCGTCTTCGAGAATCGGCTTGAAGAGACCGACGAGGATGGCATCGACGATCAGGTCGTTGCGTCCCTCGGCCAGCGCCCCGTAGTACCGGACGCCGAGCGCGTGCGCCCGGCTGTCGTTCATCTGGGAGAGGAACAGACCCAGGCGTTGACCCAGCTCGAGAAACGGACGCAGGCGGATGAACTCCTCGGCGGAGACCGACGGAAAGTTGACGGCGTTGCGGATGATGCCGTCCTTCAGGAAATCGCGCAGCGCGGCCGCCGTCTCCACCCCCACCAGTTCCTGTCCCTCACGCGTCGAGGCGGCAATGTGCGGCGTGGCCACCACCTGGGGCAACCTCTGCAGCCGCGGATCGGCCGGCGGCTCGGTCTCGAAGACATCGAGCGCGGCACCGGCCACGTGGCCGGATTCGATCGCATCGGCGAGGGCCGCCTCGTCAATCAGATCGCCGCGCGCTGTATTGATGATGCGGATGCCCTTGCGGGCGCGGGCGAGGCGCTCGGCGTCCAGGAGGTTCCGGGTCTTCTCGTTCGACGGCATGTGGAGCGACACATAGTCGGCGCGCGCGAACAGGTCGTCGAGCGACACGAGCTCGACGCCCAGGTCGGCCGCCACTTGTTCCGCGATGAATGGATCGTGCGCGATGATCCGCATGCCGAACGCCGCCGCGCGACGGGCGACCTCCTGTCCGATGCGGCCGAGGCCCGCGAGACCGAGCGTTTTCTCACGTAGCTCCTCGCCCAGGAACTTCTTCTTCTCCCATCTGCCCTGCTTCATGGCGGCGTCGGCAGCCGGGAGATGCCGCGCCAGTGCCAGCATCAGGCCGATGGCGAGCTCGGCGACGCTGATGCTGTTGGCGCCCGGCGCATTCATCACCACGATCCCCCTGGCGCTGGCGGCGCCAACGTCGACGTTGTCGACGCCGGTACCGGCGCGTGCGATGACGCGGAGCCGCGGCGCGGCGGCGATGATCGGCGCTGTGACTTTCGTGGCGCTGCGGACAACGAGCGCGTCGGTATCAGAGAGGTCCCCGGCGAGCTGGTCGGGTGTTCGACCGGTACGGGCGTCGACCGACCATCCCTCGGCCCGCAGCAGGTCGAGCGCAGAGGCGGGGAAGTCGTCGGCAACAACGATCTTCATTTGTGATTCGTGATTGATGATTTGTGATTAAGGATCTGCGGCCGTGACCGTGCGAAATCGCGAATCGCAAATCACAAATCGTGAATGCAGAAAGTATAATCTGCGCGGTCGCACTAGAATGGTGCAAACCGCTAAAATCTTCGGATTCGCGCGCGGATCGCGCATGCGGTGGACGCTTTTCAACAGGGTTTTCAACACAAACTGTGCGTAACCCGCACCGCGTGCGCGGGACATCGCCCTAAACGGAGATCGAATGAAGCGAAAAGTCACCATCGTCGGTGGCGCCGGCAACGTCGGCGCGACGGTCGCACGCGCGATCGTTGAGAAGGAGCTGGCCGATGTCGTCCTCATCGACATTGCCGACCAGAAGGCGAGCGGTGTTGCGCTCGACATGTACGAGACGACGCCGATTCTCGGATCCGACTCGCGGGTCATCGGTGGGAACGACTGGGGCGTGGCCGTCGGCTCGGATATCGTGGTGATCACGTCGGGCAAACCGCGCAAGCCTGGGATGAGCCGCGACGATCTCGTGCGCGACAATTTCGAGATCATGAAGAGCATCGCGCCGAAGGTCGTCGAGCACTGCCCGAAGAGCATCATGATTCCTGTCGCGAATCCGCTCGACGCGATGGCGCAGGCGCTGTACCGGCTGACGAAGTTCCCCCGCGAGCGTGTCATCGGCATGGCCGGGGTGCTCGACTCCGCGCGCATGAGCGCGTTCATCGCGATGGAGCTGAACGTGTCGGTGCAGAACATCCACTCGTTCGTGCTGGGCGGCCACGGTGACACCATGGTGCCGCTGGCGCGCTATTCGACGGTGGCGGGCGTGCCGATTACGGAACTCCTGCCGCAGGAGCGGATCGACGCGATCGCGACGCGCACCGCGAACGGGGGCGCCGAGATTACAAAACTGGTGGGGACGAGCGCGTGGTACGCGCCAGGCGCGGCTGTGGCCGAGATGGTCGAGGCGATCCTGCTCGACAAGAAGAAAATCCTGCCGTGCTCGGTGTTCCTGCAGGGCGAGTACGGCATTCGCGATCTGTTCGTTGGCGTGCCGGTGAAGCTCGGGGCGCGGGGCCTCGAGGAGATCTTCCAGATCAAATTGACGGCCGACGAGGACGCAGCGCTCAAGAAGTCGGCCGGCGCGGTGAAAGAGCTCGTCGACGTCATCGGGATGTAAGCGTACAGCACGCACATGGGCAGCCGCCGCGACTTCATCAAAACGACGCTTGGCGGCGCCGCGTCGCTGGCGGCGATCGGGCGTCTGCCAATCGACGCGACGGCGCAGACGCCCTCCGCACCCGCCGCCGACGCGGCGGCGCTGGACCTCGCGATGGAAGCGCTCGATGCCTCGCGCGCGGCCGGCGCCTCGTACGCCGACGTCCGCATCGGGCGATACCGCACTCAAACGATCACCGCCCGTGAACGTCAGGTAAGCGGAGTCAGCGACAACGAGTCCTACGGAATCGGCATCCGAACGCTCGTGGACGGCTGCTGGGGATTTGCCGCGACCAGTGCGATGACTCGGCCGGCGGTCCAGGCCGCGGCCCGCGAGGCGGCGGCGCTGTCGCGTGCGGCCCGGACGGTCTTCAAGCGTCGCGTCGAACTGGCGCCGGTGACACCGGTCACCGGTACGTGGATGACTCCGGTGCGACGCGATCCATTCGACATCTCGATCGAAGAGAAGATCGCCCTGCTTCTTGCTGCCAACGAAGCGGCGTTGAAGGTGAAAGGCGTCAGGTTCGTGACCTCCGGCGTCTCGCAGCGCCGCGAGATCAAGACGCTGGTGACCTCGGAAGGTACGAATGTCACGCAGACGCTCATCAAGGTCGGCCCATCGTTCACGGCGACCGCAGTGGGCGACCGCGACTTCCAGAGTTACGAAGAGGAGCTGGCTCCTCGGGGCGACGGATGGGAGTACGTCGACTCACTCGACCTGCCGGGGAACGCCGAGCGATGGGCGTCGCTTGCCGCCGAGAAGCTGGTGGCAAAGCCGGTCGAGGCGGGGCAGTGGGACCTGATTCTCGAGCCGACCAATCTCTGGCTGACCCTCCATGAATCGATTGGGCATCCCACCGAGCTCGATCGCGCGGTGGGGCAGGAAGCCAATTTCGCGGGGACGAGTTTCATCGCGCCGCCGGAGAAGATGATCGGCCAGCTCCGGTACGGGCCCGACTTCATGAACGTGCAGGCCGACCGCACGCAGGAGGGATCCCTCTCGCGCGTCGCCTGGGACGACGAAGGCGTCCCGGCCGACCAGTGGCTCATCGTCGAGCGCGGTCTCTTCAAGGATTACCAGACGACGCGCGAGCAGGCGGCGTGGATTGCCGGGCTGACCGGCGTGAAACGGTCGCACGGCTGCTCATTTGCCGAGTCGTGGAACGCGGTGCAGTTCCAGCGCATGCCGAATATCTCGCTGCTTCCGGGCGGCCGCGATATTGGCGTGGATGACATCGTGGCCGACACCACGCGCGGCATCCTGGTTCGCCACAGCGGGTCGTGGTCCATCGACCATCAGCGCTATAACTTCCAGTTTTCGGGCCAGGCCTTCTACGAGATCCGCAACGGCCGGATCGCCGGGATGCTGCGGGATGTCGCCTATCAGAGCAACACGCCGGTCTTCTGGAACTCGATGAATCTCATGGGCGGTCAGCGCTCCTACTGGCTGGGCGGGGCCTTCGACGATGGCAAGGGCGAGCCGCCGCAGTCGAATTCGGTGAGTCACGGCTGCGTCCCGGCCCGGTTCCGCAACGTCACCATCCTCAACACAGGACGGACCGCGTGAGCGCCCAGGCGGCCGGATCAGACGCGCCGTCCGGCCTGCTTGCGCGTGAGGAGGCGAAGGCGCTGGCCGACCGAGTGCTGCGCCTGAGCGCCGCCGACCAGACGCGTGTCTACATTACGAGCGAGTGGCACGGAAACACCCGTTTTGCGGATGCCGGGATCACCACGTCGGGTGGGACCAGCGACACGGAGGTGACTGTCACAGCGACGGTCGGCAGGCGGCGCGCCTCAGCCACGACGAACGTGCTGGATGAGGAAGCGCTGACCCGGACGGTCGACCTGGCCGGTCGTCTCGCGCGTCTCTCGCCGGAAGATCCCGAGCTGATGCCGGAGCTCGGTCCCCAGACCTACACGGCCGTAGAGGCCTTCATCCGCCGCACCGAACAGCTGGACGGTGATGCACGTGCGGCCGCGGTCGGCCGCGTCGTCGAGGCGGCGGTCGAGACGGGCAAGCCAGCGGGCAGCATCTTCGTGGCGGGCTACCTCGAGGCGCGGGCGCGGACGATCGCCGTCGCGACGAGCGCCGGCCTGTTCGCCTACCACCGGACGACCGATGCCGAGCTGTCGGTGACCGCGCGGACCCCGGACGGCACCGGGAGTGGCTGGGCGAGCGCCGGCTCGCGTGATTGGGGCGCCGTCGACGCGGCGGCGCTCGGCCGCGTCGCCGCGCAAAAAGCCGTGGCCAGCCGCCAGCCGCAGCCGCTCGCGCCGGGGGAGTACACGGCCGTCCTGGAGCCGCAAGCGGTCAACGACCTGGTGCCGCTCCTGGCCGGCGCGCTCAGTGCGCGTGCGGCAGACGAGGGGCGCAGTGCGTTCTCACGAGCGGGCGGCGGCACCCGAGTCGGTGAGCGGGTTGTCGACGAGCGCGTCACGCTCTATTCCGACCCGGCCGATCGCAGCCTGCGCGGCGCGCCTTTCGACAGCGAGGGGGTGCCTATCACGCGTACTGCGTGGATTGAGAAGGGCGTCCTGCGCCACCTGTCATACACGCGCTTCTGGGCACAGAAGCAGGGCAGGCAACCTACCGGCGCCCCGTTGCTCGGGGGGTTGACGCTGGCTGGCGGCACGGGCAGTACGGAGGAGTTGATTGCGGGGTGCGCACGCGGCGTCCTCGTGACGCATTTTTTTTACATTCGGTCGCTCGACCCGCGAACCGTGCTGCAGACGGGCCTGACGCGCGACGGCGTGTTTCTGATCGAGAAAGGAAAGATCGTCCGGCCGCTCAAGAACTTCCGCTGGAATGAGAGTCCGCTCCTGATGCTCAACCGGCTGGAGGAGATCGGGCGCCCCGAGCCGACCGCCGCGGGCCGGATGATGCCCGCGCTACGGATCCGCGGCTTCAACTTTACGTCGCTGTCGGACGCGGTCTGAAAGGGGGGCGCACCGCCCGTGGGCCTTCATGCGTCCGGCCGCATCTGGGCCGAGAGCCGCTTCACCGCCCGGTTGACCGCCATTCGCGCCCCATCGACGCTGCGTATGCCGAACCGCTGCGCGATGTCCGCCAGGCTCCACTGCAGCTCGACGCGTGCGACGATCATCTCGCGTTCGCGAGGTTTCAGCGCCACCAGCGCCCGGCGGTAGTGCTCGTACGACTCGGTCTGTATGGCGATCTCAAGCGGTGACGTTGCATCCCCGGGGAGCTCCTCGGGGAGAGGCGCGGCGATGGGCCGGCGAGTGATCCGGCGCACCTCGTCTCGGATCCGGTTGATCACCGACTGTCGCAGGTAGGCCTGCATGGCGCCCACGTGCCGGGGCTCGAACTGGTCGAGCCGCCCGAGCGCGTGCAGGACCGCATCCTGGACGAGATCGCCAGTGTCGATCGCCCCGCGCGCAGCGGCCGGCAGGCGCCCGTGCGCCCACCGCCTCAGCGAGGGCAGCGAGCGCTGGAGCAGCGCCTCCACGGCGAGGCGGTCGCCCCCGCGGGCCCGGAGGACCAGCTCGATCGTCGGTTCGTCGCTCAGCAGTGGGTCCGGCTGGGCGACCGGGGGCGTCCGCTGTGACGGGCGAGAGGTCATGGTCGTATCGTTAAGCATCATAGCCTGCTCCTAGGGGGCAACAGCCGGAATCCCCGGCTCATCTCTAACAACGACAGAGAAGCCCCGGGCGAACATCCGGCCTGGTATCCTCGCTCGCGCCATGATTGGCACAAACTTCTCCCATTACCACGTCACGGGCAAGCTAGGGATCGGCGGAATGGGGGTCGTGTACGAAGCCGTCGACATCCGCCTGGGGCGGCCGGTGGCCCTGAAATTCCTGCCCGAGGAGCTGGCCGGGGATCCCGATGCGTCGCGTCGTCTCCGGCGTGAGGCGCAAACGATTGCCGGCCTCAACCACCCGAACATCTGCACGATTTATGAGTTCGACGAGTATGAGGGCTCCACGTTTATTGCGATGGAGCGCGTCGAGGGGCGCAATCTCAAGGTCCACATGGCGCAGCACCAGATGCCGACGGCCGACGTTGTGAGCCTTTCCGTACAGATCACCTCGGCGCTGGAGGCGGCGCATGCGGCCGGCATCGTGCACCGGGACATCAAGCCGGGCAACATCGTCGTCGCCCCGAACGGCGCGGTCAAGGTGCTCGACTTCGGCTTGGCGCGCCGCTTCATGCTGCCCGGATCCGGCGAGCCGGTGATCGGTGGCTCGACGATCCCGGGGAGGCCGATCGGTTCGGTCAACTACATGGCGCCCGAGCGGATCCTCCAGCTTCCCCTGGATCCGCGCTGCGACCTGTTTTCGCTCGGCGTCGTGATGTACGAGATGGCGACGGGGAGGCTGCCGTTTGGGGGCGCGTCCCCGTCCGACACGGTCAACAACATCCTCGAAAACGACCCGGTTCCCCTGACGCAGCTGGCACCCGATCGTCCGATTCCTCTGGAGCGCATCGTCCGCCGGCTCCTCGCCAAGCGTGCCGACGACCGTTACCAGTCGGCACCGGCGCTGCGTGATGCCCTGACGGCTGTCGGCCGCAGACGTCTGTGGCAACGCCTATTCCGCATGTAGCCCCGTCACGTCCAGCTGCGGGTTTCATTCGAGGCTGCTCACCGATCCGCCCTGACGTCATCGCTTACTGTTCGTCGCACGCGGTGCTATCCTAGCCCGGGTGTCTCGTCCCGTCCCAACCAGGAGGCACCTTGTGGCTGAACGTTTGACGTGTCTGCTGGGGATGGTACTCGCCGTCGGCATCGTGCTCGCGCCGTCTGCCCGGGCACAGGGTCTCCAGACAGGCACTCTGTCCGGTGAGGTGAAGGATCCGGACGGCTTGCCGGTACCTGGAGCGTCGATTACCGTCACGTCCGCGGCGCTGCAAGGTGAGCGCACCACGATCACGGACGAGATCGGCGCCTACATCATTCGCGGGCTCCCGCCGGGACCCTACACCGTTCGTTTCGAACTGCCTGGGGCTGCCATCGTCGAGCAGGCGGTGGAGGTGCCGCTCGGCGGCGTCGCGAAGGTCGATCCGATCCTTCAGCTCGCGGGTGTGCAGGAAATTGTCACTGTGACGGCCAGAGTCACGCCGCCGCCCCTGGCGGCGACGCAGCAATCCACGAACCTCAGAGTGGAGCTGATTGAAGCACTGCCGATCGGCCGACGGCCGTTCGAGATCGCCGGACTGGCGCCGGGCGTCACCGTCAACACGCCGAATCTCGGGCAGATGGCCATCGGGGGCGCGTTCGCCTTCGACAGTATCTTCTTGATCGACGGCGTCGACGCGAACGACAACCTACTGGGCACCGCGAACAACCTGTTCATCGAGGAGGCGATCCAGGAAACGCAGGTCGTGACGTCGGGAATCTCGGCCGAGTACGGACGGTTCGGTGGAGGCGTCGTGAACGTCATCACCAAGAGCGGCGGCGACTTCTTCAGCGGCTCGTTTCGTATGAACCTTTCGAGGCCATCGTGGACCGAGGAGACGCCGTTCGAGAGGGAGCGCAACATCAGCCGCAGCGACGTGTTGTCGAAGTTCTACGAGTATACGGCGGGTGGGCCAATCCTGCGAGATCGCCTCTGGTTCTTCAACGCAGGTCGGTACGAGGACTCGGTGACGGGCCGCGCGTTGGCCGAGGTCGGGACCACGTACGATAACGGCGTGAACAACAAACGGTTCGAGTTGAAGCTGACCGGCACGACGCCGGGCTACCAGAGGTTCAGCGGCACCTTCGTCAACAACCCCACGGACCAGTCGAATCAACCGAGCATCAACGCGACATTGGCGATGGATCCGGCCGTCCTCTTGAACGCGAAATTGCCGAACCACCTGTGGGGCGTCAACTGGAACGGCGTGTTGACGAACCAGCTCTTCGGTACCTTCCAATGGTCCAGAAAGCAGTGGAGCCGCCACGCGGGCGGCACCAGCGCAGACATCAGGGACTCTCCGTTTCTCTCGCGCGGCACGACGGGCGTGCCCGTCAATCGCCACTACAACGCACCGTACTTCAGCGAGCTCGACCCCGAAGAGCGCAATAACAGGCAGTACACCGGAAGCCTCTCCTACTTCCTGACCGACCCGACATTCGGACGGCACGATCTCAAGGGGGGCTTCGAGCAGTTCACGTCGTTCCAGAACGGCGGCAACTCGCAATCAGCGACCGGATACGTGTTCCTGACCGACTACCTGCGTGGTGCGGACGGCCGCCCCATCGTCGATTCGGTAGGGCATCCCAGCCCGATCTGGGGAGGCAACGCCGCCACGCCGGCAGCGGCAGCCACGCGCGTCCAGCGGTGGATCGCGACGCGGGGGGCCACGCTCCGCATCAAGACCGTATCTCTGTACTTGCAGGATCGGTGGACGGCGGCCGATCGGCTGACGGTTGATCTGGGTGTGCGGTACGAGAAGGTCCGGAGCGAAGCGACGGGCGACATCATTGGCGCTGACACGTATACCGTGGTGCCGCGGCTGGGTGTGAGCTTCGATGTTGAGGGGAACGGCCGCACGGTCGCGCAGGCGACCTTCGGGCGCTACTCGGGCCGGTTCACGGAGCGGGCGTTCGGCCGTAACACGAATGTCGCCTCACCTAGCCTTGTCCTACTCGCCTACACGGGCCCAAACGGCGTCGGTCGGGATTTCGCCCCTGGGTTCGACCTCAACAACTATACGGTCATCGGCGGGAACTTCCCGACAGCGAACGTCTTCTTCGACGACCACCTGACGTCGCCAAAGACCACCGAGTTTACGCTCTCGCTGGGGACGCAGTTTGTGCAGACCGGGCATGCCAAGGCCATCTACGTCTGGCGACAGACGGGCGAATTCATCGAGGACTTCATCGACGATCCGACGGCCGCAGGCAAGATTACGGTCGTGCATGAGGGCGTCAACTTCGGCACGTTCGATCGCGTTCTCTGGAAAAATACCGGCGCCCCGCGCCGAGAGTACCAGGCGCTGCAGTTCCAGTCCAGTGTCCAGGTGGGACGGTTGCCCGTCGAGGGTCATTGGACGATCCAGATCAGGAACCACGGCAACCTCGAGGGCGAGGCGCCCAATCAGCCGGCAAACCCGTCGATCTGGTTCGACTATCCGGAATTTTTCTCGGAGGGCCGGTACTTTCCCTACGGGCGCCTGGACGAGTTCCAGCGCCATAAGGTCCGGCTCTGGACGACTTACAACCAGCGTGTCGGCCGGTTCGGCAGCGTCGACATCTCGCCAATCTGGCGCATCGACTCCGGCCTGACGTACAGTCTGGCGGCGGCCGGAGTTCCCTTGTCCGTTGTGCAGCTCGCTCGAGATCCAGGATATGCGCGTGGAACGACGACGACGCAGATGCTGTTCTTCGACGCGCGCGGTTCGGAGAGCTTCAAGGGCTATAGCCTGCTCGATGTGTCGCTCCGGTACGGCGTTCCGGTGTGGCAGTCAGTGCAGCCGTGGGTGCAGGTCAGCATCTTCAACGTGTTCAACAACCAGAAGCTTGTGCAGTGGGATACGTCCGTGACGCGCGACCTGACCGGCCCGGTCGATACGCTGGGGCAGCCTACGGGGTTCGTCCGGGGTACTAACTTTGGCAAGGGTACTGCCGCTTCGCACTATCCCGCCTGGTCGACGGGGGACACCGGAGGCCGGACCTTCCGGCTGGCGTTTGGCGTCCGATTCTGAACCACTTCGACTGATCACAGACACTGCCACGGAGACACCGTCAAGTGTCTCCGTGGCGGTCAAAGGCACTTCTCCCGCGCCCAGGGCGCGACTACCACTCGACACAGACCTGCGCATACGGGTTCCGGGGATGTTTAAACGTGTTGCTTTCAATAGTCGGCTTCGCTTTGACACCAAGCCGAACCTCGAACAGACCGGTGTTGCCGTCTGCCTTGGCTCCTTTCGCGATGGCTTCGTTCGCCTCGTCCGCCGCCGCCTGGAGCGCCTCTACCGCTTCATTCAAAGTTTGAAAACGCAATGTTACGCGGAGCTTGTCCGGGTGACCCTGCGGCTGGCCATGGTGATTTTTGCCTTTTCCGATCCCGTGGCTAACGGGATCCTTGCCTCGTGCCACTCTGTCCTCGATGGTGATCACATCACCAGGTTCATCCGTAGGGCTTGACGCGTCACGTGCGGGACGCGCCTTATGGGCGCCATTTTCTTTCTCGTGCGAGATGTTCCAATGCACACTGTTGTTGGGAATGATGTCACAGCAACCCATACCTCACCTCCTGCATTGTCATTCGTTGTCGCTCTGTGTTCGAGATTGTTGCTTCAGTGGTAACGAATGCCCTGGCGTTTTCGCACAGCTATTCCTGCGGGAAACGGATGTCCGGTCTGGCCACGACGAGGTCGCGGAATCGTTCCGGTAACGAGGCGCGCAGCTGGTCGATGAGCCCTCGCGCCGTGCTGGCTTCGTTGGCCGCGCCCGCACGATCGCCGCGTCCCGCAAGCGCACTGCTACGCCAGTGATGCACCTGAGCCCGCAGTTCGCGTCCGATCGTGCGCGACGCATCATCAGGCGGGATCTCGTTCAGGACGCGCAAGGCTTCGTCGAAATTCCGTTCGGTCACCGCGATGCGTGCCAGATAGACACGGCTCCGCTGTTCGAGCGAGAAACGGCCCATCGTCCGCGCCTGAGCGAGACAGGCCCGAATAGCAGCGATGGCCTGTGCTCTTCTGCCGTCGAGCGCATCAACGAGCCCTAAGTACAGACGTGCCTCGACGCTTGCCGCGGCCGGCAGCGCATCCCTCCAGAGCGCCGACGCGGCGGCGAAGTGGGTCCGGGCCTCGCGCAGACGACCCGATTCGTACGCCAATTCGCCCGTTGCCAACCCGAAGAGCGGAACGAGACCCGTCTCGCCCTTCGTCCGAAGGTCGGCGCCAGCCTGGTCGAGAGCCGCCCGTGCCGCCTCGAAATCGCCTAGGCGAGCATACGTCCGGCCAAGCCGAATCCGCACATCCGTACTCGCCGGTCCTGCGCCGTCGCCGAGCACCTGTGCGAGCAACTTCGCCGCCTCCGCATAGTCGCTCCGGTCGAAACGCGACTGTGCGTGGTCCACATTCGCGGCAATGATCCCGTCTTCGAGATTTCGCTCTCGGGCGATGGCTAGTGCGCGGCTCAGTTCACGTTCGGCCTCAGTGTGTCGGCCGGCTTGGGTGTGATACGCCGCAATCGCTCGCAGCGCAAAGACCTCGTAGTTCGCATCACCCAGCTTTCGGAACACCGCGAGGGCATTGCGGATGTCGCGGAACGCGGTGTCGAGATCGCCCCCGTACGCGATGATCAGCGAGGCGCGGTTGGCCTGGTTCATTGCCGCCTGCTGTTCCTCACCCAGCGCTTCGAACAGTGTGTAGCCCTGCCGCCGGTACTCGATCGAGCGCCCCGGGTTGCCAAGGTTGGCGTAGATTGAGCCGAGATTCGTGAGAACCGCGGCCTCGAGTCCCACATTGCCGGCCGTTCTGGCGCTGGCAAGCGATCGTTCCCAGAGCGACGCCGCATCGGCAAGGCGCCCCTGCCGCGTCGCGGCGATCGCGGCGTAGTTGTACGCCCGGGACAAGTTGTACTCGGAGTGAAGATTCTCGAAGATCCGCAGCGCTGCCTCCGCATGGCGTACCGCCTCGGCTCGGGCCGCTTCATCTCCGAGGACCTGCACGTCGGTCAGACACCACAGCGTCTGTGCTTCACCAGCCGGGGCACCGAGCGCGCGGTAACGCGCCAGCGCGATCTCCCCGTGCTGCTTCGCGCTGGGGGTGTCATTGAGACGCAACGGACCATAGAGGCGGCACAGCTCGAGGTGTGGGCGCACCAGCCGCTCGTCCAGTCTGAGCGCCTCGTGATAGGTCTCGACGGCGTCCGCCGTGCGCTGTTGACGATCCCGAAATGCCGCCAGCTCCATAACCCAGCCTGGTGAATCGGGATGGTCTGCGACCAGTTCGCGATAGAGCGCTTCCGCGGCAGCCACATCACGTCGTGATTCCGCCGCAACCGCCTGGACGAACCTGCGATCCTGAGCCGGCATCTGATCCGTGATGAGACGCAACGCCTGTGTGGAGGCGTCTGCAGCCTCCTTGTCCAGGCGCATCATCCGGGCCACGCGAGTTTTCCAGGCGAACAGCAGCGGGCTCCGTGGGTCCCGGTCCGTGGCGGTTCTGAACGCCTGCAGCGCCACGGAGTAGTCCTGCTGTTCGAACGCATCCAGGCCTTGCTCGAATGCGGCAGCTGCATCGAGCGTGCGTAAACGGGTCGCGGGCGGTGGGGGGCCACGGCCAGCTAGCTTTCGAACAAAGTCGGCGATAGAGGCTCGGCGGGGCCCGACGGTTGCGAAATAGCCTTCGATGCGCAAGGCCAGTTGCGGCATCAGACCGTAGGCCGCCTCCTTCTTGAGAGACGACACCACCGGGTCGGTTTCATCGGTGGCTCGACTCGTCGCGGTTATTGTGTCACGGAATTCGACGCGGGCTTTCCAGCCATCGTTCTCGTACAACAGTGTGGGGATGATAACGACCCGAGCGCCGCTGTTGGCTGTCAGTGCCTGGATCGCCTCTCGGCTCGACACGTCCCGCCCAGCCGCCCGAAAACGCCGGAGGATCTGCAACAGTCGGTCATAGGGGAGCACGCGGATGTGATGCGACTCGACGAGGCTGGCAATCAGTTCCTGGGTAAGTCCAAGGCGGTAGGGGTCGAGCTCGCTGTCGCCCGTCTGGTTGACCACCGGCGCGACAGCGACGGGCACCCGCTCGATCGGCGCGAACACCCACAAGGGCGTGCCGATCGTCGCGGCAAGCACAGCGGCGGCGACCGCAGCGCCCGATCGCGTCTTCCACCATGGGGGCGACGCGACGTGTGCCGGGACAGTCGACGTGACTTCCGGTAACGGTTCGGTGCGCAGATCGATCGGCAGGGTTCGTCCCTGTGCTCGCCGCAGCGCACGCGCCAAGTCGCGCGCCGTCTGGAACCGTACGGCGGGATCCTTGTGCAGTGCGCGAAACACAAGCTGTTCGAGCGCTTCGGAGACGTTTGGCTGCGACGTGCGCAGTGGCGCAGGTAGATCGGTCTTGATCGCGTGGGCGATCGCTTCGGGATATCCGCCCTTGAAGGGCACGTGGCCCGCAAGCATCTCGTAGAGCACGGCCCCGAGGGCCCAGATGTCGCTGCGCGCGTCCGCCTCCTCACCGCGCACCTGTTCGGGCGACATGTAGGCGATTGTGCCGATTGTCGATCCCTCCAGCGTCAGCTTGAACCGTGCGTCGGCGAATTTGGCAAGACCAAAGTCGAGGATCTTCACGCCGTCTTCGGTCAGCATCAGGTTGCCAGGCTTGATGTCGCGGTGAATCACGCCCTGGGCGTGTGCTTTCGCGAGACCCTCCGCGACCTGAGCGGCGATGTCGATCGCCTCCTCCACACCGACGAGCCCACGTTCGAGGCGCTTCTTCAGCGTCTCACCGTCATACTGCGCCATGACGATGAAAAACTGTCCGTCGTCGGTTGTGCCGATGTCGTGGATCGTGCAGATGTTGGGATGGTCGGTCGCAGAGGCCGCCTGCGCTTCGCGAACGAAGCGTTCCTTCGCGCTCTCGTCGTGGCTCCACTGCTGTGGCAGGAACTTCAGGGCGACGCGGCGCCCCAGGCGGGTATCACGCGCCGCATAGACGAGACCCATCCCGCCGCCCCCGAGGCGGACGCCGATCTCGTACTGCCCAACCTTCCGTCCGACGAGCGGATCAGCTGGTGCCCTGTCCAGCAGCGCCTCCTTGCCCCCCGCTGGCTGCTTTGGGAGTGAATCGGCCGCTATCATACGCGTTTCCCAGCGGGGGGTTGCGGGTGAATGTTCGCTTCGGTGCCTCGCGCCGTTGTTAGAGGCGAGGAGGAAAGACAGATGTTCAATCGCCGCATCGCCGTCGCCGCCGTTGTCGCGTTCCTGATCGGCATCGCGGCCACGCAGGCCGCCTCGTTTCATCGCACGAACCACCTGACCTTCAGCGGCCCCGTGTCGCTGCCG
>Ga0187893_10004490_pt1 | contig 26470 bp, 21 predicted proteins | sample MA1701074metaG_FD_139574 | JGI IMG/M metagenome (GOLD analysis project Ga0187893, IMG submission 139574) | White microbial mat communities from a basaltic lava cave in the Kipuka Kanohina Cave System on the Island of Hawaii, USA - MA170107-4 metaG ... | reverse complement strand
TAATGAAGTGACCGGTTGGTTTAACTCCCGGTACAATACTGCCGAAGATTTTTTTACTATGAAAGAAGAGAACCGGCAATTGCTGAAGATGAACGATTCATTGATGAACCTGCTTTCTTCCAATTTTGTGAGATCAGATACTTCATCAGAAATTAGAAAAGATTCTTTGCCGTATGATACTTTAGGACATTATCGTCACTATGCATGGCGTGAGGCACAGGTGGTGTATAATACTGTGAATGCAGAAAAAAATTATTTACAGGTAAACCGCGGTGCCAACCAGGGAGTAAAAGACAATATGGGAGTGTTCAGCTCTGATGGCGGATTGGTGGGACAAGTAGTAAATGTAAGCGCCAACTTCAGCCAGGTAATGAGCCTGCTGCATGTGCAGAACAAAGTGAATGTATTGGTAAAGAAAACAAACAGTTCCGGCACTTTATCGTGGGATGCTAAAAATCCTCGCTTTTTAAGTCTGAATAATATTCCCAAAAGTGATTCGCTGATAAAAGGCGATACTATTGTAACCGGCCAGTATTCATTAAGCTTTCCGCCGGGTCATATAGTGGGAACAGTGGCTGAGATCATTCCCGATCCATCCACCAATTTTTATGTTTTAAAAATAAAAACGGCTGCCAATTTTCAAAACCTGCAAAATGTAATGATAGTAGAAAATCTGCAATACGATGACCAGGATAAATTGCTGAATGAAACAAAGAAAATAATTGAAGACCCTAAAAAGAGAAGCCGGTGAGTGATCTGCTAAGAAATATTATCCGCTTTGGTCTGTTCATAATGGTGCAGGTATATGTATTGAATAAAATACCGCATCTTCACCAGTTTATCACTCCTTATATCTATTATCTTTTTATTCTCTGGCTGCCATTTAGCCTGTCACGCATCGGTTTAATGATAGTTGGATTTATGACAGGGCTGGCGCTCGATTTTTTTACCATGACACCCGGTCTTCACGCCGCCGCCTGCGTGCTGATCGCTTATGCACGGCCTTTTGTTATCAATGTGCTTACACCAAAAGACCCTACTGAATTCAATTACCGTGAACCATCACCTAAAGCAATGGGTTGGGCGCCTTATATGGTTTACGTTTTTGTATTGACCTTGCTGCATCATGGATACCTCACATTTTTGGAATGGCTTTCCTTCGGAAGCTTTCTTCAGTTTCTTATTAAAATAGTTTCTACTACCGCCATCAGCATGTTGCTTGTGCTTACTGCCGAATTATTATTTCCCCGCCGCATGAAATTCCGTACCAATACGGCGTAGTTAGCCATTGGTTGTTATTTGGCTTTTAGAAAATTTTCTTAAAAGAAAAATATATTCATGCAAACATTTGGAAACAGCTAAAGGAATCAGAACTTTGTATTTGCTTATAACAAAATTCTCTCTCATATACTATTTATCCCATGTCTGTGTTCAACCAATCAAGAAGTCGTATCATTCGTCTTATATTTCTTCTATCGTTTCTTATTATCATAGCACAGCTATTCAACTTGCAGGTAGTATCGGGCAAGTACAGCAAGCTGGCTATGGATAATGCTGTATTTCCAAAAATTGTTTATCCTGAAAGGGGTATTATTTACGACCGAAAGGGAAAAGCCATTTTGAATAACGCAATCATGTTTGACCTGATGGTGACGCCGGCTGAAGTAAGAAATTTTGATACGACAAATTTTTGCCGGCTGATGGAAATAGATACGACAGAATTTAATAAAAGAATAAAAGATGCCATTTTTAAAAATAAGGCGGTGCGTCCTTCTGTATTTCAGGCATTGCTTACACCGCAAATGCAGGCACGGTTTGAAGAAAATAGTTGGCGGTTTCCTGGTTTTGCATTGGTTGAGCGTCCGGTGAGAGTGTATCCTTTTAATGTAGCTGCACAAATGCTGGGTTATATCAATGAAGTATCCCCTGTTGATATAGAAAAGTCTGATGGCTTTTATCGCATGGGTGATTATATTGGTAAAAATGGTTTGGAAGCCACCTATGAAAAAGTATTGATGGGACAACGTGGTGTTCAACATTTGATAAAAGATAATCACAACCGCTTAGTAGGAAGATACGAGAACGGGATGTTTGATACGGCAGCTATTGCAGGTCGTGGATTGAGAACATACCTCGACATTGAACTGCAGGAGATGGCGGAAAAGATGATGAACAACAAAGTAGGCGCTGTAGTAGCTATTGAACCCAAAACGGGTGGCATACTGGCCATGGCTTCGGGGCCGGTGTTTAATCCAAACGATTTAACAGGACCTGATAAAAATAAAAACTATTCCCGTCTTTTGCTTAATGTAGCGGGTCCTTTATTGAACAGGGCTATTCAGGGACGTTATGAACCAGGTTCAACATTCAAACCGCTTGGAGCATTGGTAGCTTTGGATGAAGGACTGATCACTCCGTCTTTTGGTTATCCCTGTGCAGGAAGATATACTGCCTGTGGTATTGGTAAACCTGCCTGTACTCACAGCAATCCGGGACATGCCGCTAATCTTAGCCTTGCTATTGCTAATTCATGTAATTCCTATTTCACACATCTCTATAGAATGGCTGCTGATAATCGCAAATATGGTAATGTAAGAAACGGGTACATGAAATGGAAAGATTACCTGAATGCTTTTGGCCTTGGAATAAAATTAGGTGTTGACCTGCCAAGCGAGGACAAAGGCTTTATACCCGACACATCTGTTTATAATAAAGAATATCGTGGTAGCTGGAGCTCCTGTACCAATCTTACATTAGGCATTGGCCAGGATAAAATGGGAGCTACGCCGCTTCAACTGGCAAACGCAATGTGCATCATTGCCAACAAAGGATATTATTATACTCCTCATTTTGTAAAAACAATAGATGGAGAATCGGATGCTGACACTTCATTGCTGAATAAATACAGAAAGAAACATGAAGTGCTTACCCAAATTTCTGACGATGCTTATAATGCAGTAATGGATGGTATGGAAGCGGTAGTAACAAATGGTACGGCCCGTAATGCAAGGATAGCCGGTATCAGTGTTTGTGCCAAAACAGGTACTGCAGAAAAATATGCCATTGTAGACGGCCAAAGGATCAAGTTGGAGAATAATGCTATGTTTGTTGCGTTTGCACCAAAAGAAGATCCGAAAATAGCGATAGCTGTTGTGGTAGAAAATGCAGGCTTCGGTGGTACCTGGGGCGGCCCAATTGCCAGGATATTAATGGAAAAATATTTTAATGATACGCTGACAAAAGAAAGCCAGGCAGATTATGAAAGAGTATCTACTACTGATAAAATGCCTAAGCATTTGGAAAGAGTGCAATACAGGGAAGATTCCGTCCGTGCCCGCAAATGGTTTGAAATGACTAAAGACAGCAGCTATATTAAGAAATACGTTAAGCTTAACAACCCCGGCGCCCCTTTCAATAAAAAGAAAAAACCAGCTACTGATGTGCAAGCAGGGCTTTATGCTATATTGCCTGGTAATAAAATATCCTATAAAACAAGACCTTCTTTCTTTTCTGTTTCATGAGTCAATATAATAATCCCGCCATATCAAAAGGAATAGACTGGAGCACAGTCTGGATCTACCTGTTTCTGGTGGCAATCGGTATCACAGCCATTTTCGGTGCAACGTACGTGGACGGCGATCCTGTTTTGCAAGGCTTTCTTGGTTTTAAAACAGACTACAGTAAGCAATTTTATTTTTTCATTGTTGCACTTGGTATTGGTTTACTCATTTTACTTACAGATAGTAAATTTTTTCCGGCGACAGCTAACATTTGGTATGTAGCAGGTATTGTTTTGTTATTACTTGTATTTCCATTTCACTCTAAAGTAAAAGGAACGGAGTCTATTATTCGTTTAGGCGGATTTCAATTTCAGCCGGCTGAGTTTTGTAAAATATGTGTAGCGTTGGCTTTAGCGAAATATTTATCAAGACCAGATACGGATTTTAGTAAAACAAGATCACAACTGATTGCTACCTGCATAGCCTTATTACCTGCTGCCTTAACCATAATGCAAAAGGAAACAGGATTGGCCCTGGTATTCTTTGCATTCTTCCTCGTGATGTATCGTGAGGGTTTGCCATCAGGTGTTCTGATCATCGGTTTCGCTGTTGCGGCATTGGTGGTTGCCACTTTGTTATTGGAAAAAAATACACTGGCATTAATTCTTACCTGTATTGCTTTATTCGTAGCATACCTTGTGCGAAGACAAATAAGAAGAGACAGATCGGTATTGGTAAAAATCGTGCTGCTTTGGGTTTTATGTGTAGGCATGCAAAGATTCGGTGTGCCGTTTATTTTCAAAAACCTGCTGGCCAAACACCAGGTAGAAAGAATATACAGCACCATTGGCCGTGATGTACCGGAAGAATATATGAAAGGTGAAGCAGGCGAACCGGGTAAGAAAGTTGTCAATACAGCAGATTACAACGTAAAACAATCAAAGATCGCTATCGGTAGTGGTGGGTTAGCTGGTAAAGGTCTTTTAAAAGGCACACAAACAAGATATGGTTTTGTACCAGAGCAACGCACCGATTTTATTTTTGATACTATCGGAGAAGGGTTCGGGTTTGTTGGAAGTTTTGTTTTGTTAAGCATTTACCTGTTGTTATTATTCCGCATTATTACTATTGCAGAAAGGCAGCGGAGTGTTTTCAGTCGCTGTTATGCTTATGGCGTTGCTGCTGTTTTCTTTTTTCATATTGGCATCAATATAGCCATGACGATCGGACTGGCGCCGGTAATTGGTATTCCTCTTCCGTTTATCAGTTATGGCGGCACATCGTTGTTAACTTTCACTATTCTTCTTTTCATTCTTGTTCGCCTCGATGCCGACAGGCAAATGGTATTACGCTAATGGACGCTAATTAAACACTAATGCACACGAATTACTGCTAATTCCCGTTAATAACGCATATTCGTGTTATGAAAATTATTCCGTTATCTGAAGGCACATTCACTATTGATAAAACAAAACTCTTTGTTCCCTTTGATGAAAATACACATGATCTTCAATCAAGGCCTGCAGGCAGTTTGCTGGTAGAGATACAGCCTTTTGTTGTGATAACATCTGCTGATGTTTTATTATTAGATACAGGATTAGGTTTTGAAGACAAGGATGGCAAAATGCAGTTGCACAAAAGCCTCATTGATGAAGGTATCAACCCCGGAGATGTTACAAAAGTATTGATGACGCATTTGCACAAAGACCATGCAGGTGGTGTATCGGCGGGTAAAAATCATAACCAGCTAAGTTTTCCCAATGCAGTTTATTATATTCAAAAAAGAGAGTTTGATTTTGCAATGGAAAAGGGACTACCATCCTTTATTCCTGAAGAGTTGCTTGTTTTAAAAGATTCTAAGCAGGTAATATGGCTTACGGAAAAGGAAGGCAACATTGATAATTACATTCATTATAAGATCAGCGGGGCTCATTCTCCTTTTCACCAGGTATTTTGGATAAAAGAAAATGATGAAACCATATTTTTTGGTGGCGATGATGCACCACAACTGCAGCAAATGAAACACCGTTTTGTAGCCAAATATGATTTTGATGGGAAAAAAGCAATGGAATTAAGAAGAGAATGGTGGGAAAAAGGAGAAAATGAAAAATGGACTTTCCTTTTTTATCATGACGTGAAGAACCCTGTCTATAAATTTTAAAATTTGATATTCTTCTTTAAAGATTCTGGCAAAAAAGGCCTGCCCTGAAAAGAGCCGGCCGTTGCTAACCTATGAAAAACACCAAGGTCAAAATGTTGAAATATACTATGGAAGACCCCGCTTGAGCGGTCTGTCTCCAAGGCGATCTCTTCGAAGTTCCCTTAATTCCTTAATGAAATTATCCTGTTGATTGAAAACCTGGTTGCCTCTTCGTTCACCAAGCAGCTCACGAAATTGAGTTCTGTATCGGAGACGCAGATCAACTACTTTCTGTTGAAGTATTAATTTATCACCTTTATTTTCCCTGATGGTTTGTCTCCACTCCTTGAAATATTTTAAAAATACTGGTGTGAATTTTTTTGCTTCATCATCAGAAAGGTTGAGGCGCTTCTGAATGTACTCATTCATTTTATCACGGATCTTTTCATTGCCTTCGCCTTCATCATCATCCTGCGCAAACAACACAGGAGTCGTGACAAACAAGAAACTTAATATGAGTAAAAATCTTTTCATCAGTTACAATTATTTTGTTTTCATCAATTCAGAATAAGGTCATCATCCTGTTGTTCGGGTTCGGCAGCTTGTGTATCATTTAAAAAATCCTGGATCTCTTTCTCCGACACATCTTTTAATAAATTGCTCATGATCTCATCCCTGGTTTCTGATTTCACCACATCAACAGCACCTGCACCTGCCAATTCTACAAATTCAGTGATATCATCGGTAGAAACTTTCTTCATATTCTTTTTTATCCATGCAAACGATTTTTCTGAAGGATCAATTTTTCTGTCTTTATTCAAAACAACAAAACCAATCGTTGCAACAAAAGCTATCACTACGGCAGCGGCTGCATAGCGAAACCATCTGCGGCTGGTAATAGTAACAACTTTAGCTTTTATCTCCACTACCGGTGTTTCTACAATCTCCGGTGTTTTTTCAAAATATCCTTCCGGTATGGTATAAGTTGTTTTATTTTTCAATCCTGCCAGTAATGGTGAAAGTTCTTCGAGTTCTTCTGCCGCTGTTTGAAATTCATATCCTGAAATAACTTGCTCCAATTTTTTTTCAACTCCTTCAAAATATCCGGCTGGAACTGCATAAGGCATTTGCTTAGATATTCCGGCAATCAAAGAAGACAAAGCCGCTAACTCATCATGCGGATTATCCATTTCCATTGCCCTTATCCTTTTCAATATCTGTCCCGGCAGGTTGTCAAAATAACCCACAGGAGCCTGGAAAATATTTTCCCGGCTGATGAAGCCTAAATCACTGTTCAACTCTGTTAATTCCTGTAATATGTTATTTACTTGTGCCATTGCTTAAATATTGAGACAATTTTTAACAATTCAGGTTTAATGGTTTTTAATATAATCTTCAATTTTTTTGACGGCATGGTGGTAGCTGGCTTTCAGGGCGCCTTCACTGGTATCCAATACACGGCTCATTTCTTCATACGGCATTTCGTCATAATAGCGCAATTGAAATACAACCTTCTGCTTTTCAGGTAATTGCTGGATAGCCACTTGCAGCTTCCATTCCAGCTTATTGGCGTCAAAATTTTCAGACGCCTTTACCTTTTCGCTCAATCCTGTTTCTACGTCGCTAAGGCTCACAGAAGCTCTTTTCTTTTGCTGTTCCAGGAAAGTCAAACTTTCGTTGGTGGCTATCCGGTAAAGCCAGGTGTAAAGCTGGCTGTCTTCCCGGAAATTTTCCAGTCCCTTCCACACCCTTATAAATACATTTTGTAAAACATCATCCGCATCATCATGCACTACTACCATCCTGCGGATATGCCAGTAAAGTTTTTCCTGGTATTTTTTTATGATGGCAGTATAGGCTTTTTCTTTCGTAACGGGGTCACGGAATTGGATCAGCAATTCGGTATCATTCAGGGCGGTTAGCGACATGTTGTTGACTTTGGCATAGGTTAGATGGACATTATTATCACTCGTTTAAATGGTTTCAAACTCTTCTATCTCAGTCTTTTTTTGACATAGCGGTTTGATCTGGCTGTATGTGAAACACAAAATACATATATGGTATTATTTTCCACTCTGTAAATCATTTTATATGGAAATTTGTTCAACCTGATGCGCCTGAAATCCCTGAAATTGACCTTGGAAAAAGCAAAGGGATTCAGCAGCAATTTACCTTCCGCATTTAACAGGGAATCTTTAAATCTGTCTTTTAAAGAGGCTTTATCAGCCTGTAATATTCAGAAATAATTTTTAAGTCTTCAATTGCTTCATCTGAATACCTTATGGTATAAGAAACCGAAAACATAAACTATTTATCATCGAAGACTTTGCTTATCATTGTTTCGCTGGAATAAAATTTCATCTTGCCGGAAACATACTTGTTCCATCTTTTTTCCAGGATTTCCTCTTCTTTCTTAGAAAGTTTTTCAATGGAAGTATTGGGTGATAAGCTGGTAAATAATTTTTCAGCAATTTTTCTCCTTTCACGCTGAGGTAAAGAAAGTAATTTATTTATATCTATTGCCATGCAAAATGCTTTGCTTAAAATTAAGCATTTTTTCTCTGCATCACTTTTTCGGCGGCAGCAACAATATCCGGTACATCAAGTCCATATTTTTTTAAAAGATCAGTAGGCTTACCACTCTCTCCGAAAGTATCTTTTGTTCCCACAAACTCGATAGGAATGGGAAGATTCTTAGCAGCGCATTGCGAGATTGCATCGCCAAGGCCACCGATAATATTATGTTCTTCAGCAGTAACAGCGCATCTTGTTTTCTTTATTGAATTGATCACCGCTTCTTCATCCAGCGGTTTGATGGTGTGAATATTGATCACTTCCACACTAATCCCTTTTTCCTGAAGAATAGCGCCAGCCTGAATCGCATTCCATACAAGATGCCCGCAGGCAAATATGCTCACATCAGTTCCTTCGGAAAAAAATTGTGCCTTCCCAATTTTAAAATCTTCTTCTTTGGTAAAGATGGGCCATACCGGACGACCGAAACGCAGGTAAACAGGCCCAACATGTTCGGCAATTGCTTTGGTAGCTGCTTTGGTCTGGGCATAGTCGCAGGGAACGATCACTGTCATGCCCGGCAACATTTTCATCAGTCCAATGTCTTCCAGTATTTGGTGGGTAGCGCCATCTTCGCCGAGGGTGAGCCCGGCATGTGATGCACAGATTTTTACATTCTTACCGCTGTAAGCCACTGATTGACGTATCTGGTCATAAACTCGCCCGGTCGAAAAATTGGCAAACGTGGTTGTATAAGGAATTTTTCCGCCAATTGTCAAACCAGCGCCAATGCCGATCATATTAGCTTCGGCAATGCCGCATTGTATAAAACGTTCGGGAAATTCTTTAATAAATTGATTCAACTTTAATGAACCGGCCAGGTCAGCCGTAAGGGCAACTACATTTGAATTTTTACGGGCAGCTTCTACTATACCATCACCAAAACCACTGCGGGTATCTTTATTACCGGTTGACTGAATTTCTTTTAATAACATACGCTAAAATTGGATGGCAAAAGTAAGGGGCAATAGGCAATAGACAATGAACAATTGGCAAAGATGTCTCGCCAGGATTTTTGCCAATTGTCAATTAAGCTCCTTCGGCTTTCCGCTAAAGATGGTATTGTCAGCTTTCAGCCTTTGCTCCCATTCCCAGGCAGTGCGCATCATTTCATCCAATGAAAACTTGGGGTTCCAGCCCAGCTTTTCTTTTGCAAGATTATTATTGGCATAAATAGCAATCACATCACCGGGGCGGCGGGGGCCAATTTCATAATTCAGCTTTACGCCGCTTATTCTTTCAAACGATTTTATTGCTTCCAGCACCGTTACTCCATTTCCCGTTCCCAGGTTAAACACTTCACATACATCATCATTCCTGCTTTCTTCAAGATACTTTACAGCCAATGTATGGGCATGTGAAATATCGCTTACATGAATAAAGTCGCGGATGCAGGAGCCATCTCTTGTATTATAGTCATTGCCATGCACCGTCATTTTAGGAATCTTGCCAATAGCAGTTTGGGTAATAGCAGGAATAAGATTCTGGGGACGGCCGATCGGCATTTCACCAATCTGAATAGAACTATGTGCACCTGCAGGATTAAAATAGCGAAGCAAAATACATTGTGTGCCGCTGCTCTTGGCAAATTCATTAATTATTTGCTCACCCATTTGCTTGGTATAACCATAAGGTGATTCAGCAGGCTTAGGTGGCGTTTTTTCTGTTACAGGTATTTCATCAGGATTGCCATACACTGTGCAGGAAGATGAAAAAACAAAGAAAGGGGTTTTAAATTCCTGCACACATTTCAGCAGGTTGATCAGTGAGGTGAGATTATTTTCAAAATACATCAAAGGCTTTTGCACCGACTCACCTACGGCTTTGAAAGCGGCAAAATGAATGATGCCTTCGATATCTTCATTTTCCTGGAAAATGGCAAACGTATCATCAAAATTGCAAAGATCAACTTTATAGTTTTTAATTTTTTTGCCGGTTATTCTTTCCACTCCTTCGAGCATGGCCGGATTGGAACGGCTGTTGTTATCCACCGAGATCACGGTGTAGCCATTATCTATCAGATCAACGATTGTATGCGAGCCAATATAGCCTGAGCCGCCGGTTACAAGTATGGTAGCCATAGGTAGTGCTTTTTTCTTTGCCCGCAAAGGTGCAGTATATCAGCCAATCAGAAAAAGAAAATAAAAACGATTGCTCAGATAAACAGATGCACTAAAAAGTAAACTAAGGCGGCTAACAGACCGCTTACAGGTATAGTAAGTATCCAGGCCCAGAGCAGGTTGACGGTAACACCCCATCTTACGGCAGACAACCTTTTGGTAGCGCCTACACCCATGATAGAACCACTGATAGTATGGGTAGTGCTCACAGGCACTTTCAACGCTTCTGTTACAAACAAAGTAATTGCTCCTGCCGACTCTGCAGCCACACCTTCAAAGGGAGTTACTTTCGTAATTCTTGTACCCATGGTTTTAACGATTCGCCATCCGCCCGTCAGCGTTCCTAATCCCATAGCCAGGTGGCAGGCAAAGGGAACCCAGGAGTTATGTATCTCTTTTACATCAGTGATATGACCCGAAGCAAGCATTGCTGCTGCAATAATACCCATGGCCTTTTGCGCATCATTACCGCCATGCCCAAGACTAAATGCCGCGGATGATACTAACTGCATACGGCGAAACCATATATTGGAGTGATATACATTAAGCGTATTCAGATAAAAACTGAGAATAGCAAGCACAATAATAATTGTGCCCAATAATATCCACTTAAAATTTTTGGAATAGAAAAAAACTTTTAAATAATAAGAATCGAAATTTACCTTTTTTAATTTCTCAGGGTCAAGCTCAAGGGAGTAATACAAAAACACAACAATAAGTACAATCACCAACCCTGCAATGATCCTTGGCACAATGCTTTTCCGGAATGAATTTAAAAACCATAGAGAAAGGATGAGTGCCATCACCATACCGATCAGCGGTGCCAAAAAAATAAAAGCAGCAGTTTTGAGAATGATCGGCGAACTTACCGAAGCAAAGCCCGCATGGGCAATAGCTGCACCTGCAAAACCACCTAATAAAGTATGCGATGAAGATGATGGAATCCCGAGCCACCATGTGAGCAGGTTCCAGATTATTGCCGCAATGATACCGGCAAAAATTACAGGCAGCGTAATAAACTCCTGGTGTACCGTTTTCGAAATGGTAGTTGCTACATTGAAATCAGTAAAGATGTAAAGAGCAACGAAATTGAAAAATGCTGCCCATAATACAGCCTGGAACGGAGTCAACACTTTTGTAGAAACAACCGTAGCAATAGAGTTAGCAGCATCATGAAAACCATTAATATAATCAAATACCAAAGTAAGCGCTATGATGACGACGAGGAAAGTAAGCATAAATTGAATTTCAAAATTTGAATCCCGGGAAGACCGTTTCGATTAAGCGTACTTAATAATAATAGATTCTATCACATTGCTTGCATCCTCACATTTATCTGTTACAATCTCCATCACCTGGTATATTTCTCTTTTTTTGATCACTTCTTTAGCATCAGGCTCTGTAGCAAACAGTTTTTCAATACTCATATCAAATACATCGTCGGCCTGGTTTTCTATACTGTTGATCTTTACCAGGGCTTCGGTGATGTTGCGCATATTCTTCATATCGCGAAGCTCTTTTACAGCATTGCGAACCTGCAAAGCGCCTTGCTCAATAAGCTCGGCCATCTTCTGCATACCCATATCATTGGGATTGACGCGGTAAAAATTTATTTTTTTGGCAGAAGCGTAAGTGTAATCGGCAATGTCATCAAGCGATGTGGCCAGGTAGTGAATATCTTCCCGGTCAAATGGTGTGATGAAGTTTCGTCCCAGTTCGGTAAATACGCTATGGGTCAGTTCATCATTGGCATGTTCAAGATCTTCTATCTGGCTGATGAGCGAAGCCCGTTTGTCAAAATCGGTTTCTGCAACCACCGCTTTTAAAATGGCTCCCATTTTATGGCTATTTTCGGCCATTTTTTCAAACAACTCAAAGAATACTTTATTCTTTGGTGTTAACATCTTAAGAATAGAATTAAGTCCCATGATTGAAATTTTTGTTTCGGGCTACGCCAGAAGGTTTGCGAAATTACCGGCTCAGAATGGAGTGGCACAAATCGTGCACAGAGTTAATAATTATTTAATATAGTGATAATAATTTCGTAACGTCGGGATAACACTGGTTTTTTATATGTCCTCATAACTTGCGCCACTTTAAGAAATTGTTACTTTAATATTAAGTTCATGATGAAAACTGTATGCCGGACATTGATTTTGTGTGCTATTAGCATTACATGCTTTAAAAGCTATTCTCAACGCTACCTTACCGAGCTCGACTCTTCTTTGTTTATAAAAGATACCGTAAGACCATTTCTTAAAAGATTTGAGAATCTGCGACTTACCGCTTATATCCAACCACAGTTCCAGGTGGCACAGTCAAAAGGAATTAAAAACTACGAAGGCGGAGATTTTTCTACATATTCTTCCAGTCGCTTTATGCTGAGGCGTGCCCGGCTGAAAGTGGATTACCTGTTAACAGACAAAACAAACAGTTGGGCAAGAGCTTTATTGACCTTTCAATTTGATGCAACAGAACGGGGCGTAAACGTAAGAGACATGTTTGTAAGATTATATGAAGGCAAAGCTCATGTTTTTGCAGTAACCACAGGATTGTTTGCACGGCCATTTGGTTTTGAGGTCAATCTTTCATCATCTGTGAGAGAAGCGCCGGAGCGAGGCCGCATGTCGCAAATATTAATGCCATCCGAAAGAGATCTCGGTGTAATGGTATCTTTTGAGCCTCAACAAAGAAGTCATAAACTGGGTTTCTTAAAAGTTGACGCAGGTGTTTTCAACGGACAGGGCTTATCAGGACCAACAGATTTCGACAGCCACAAAGACTTTATCGGCAGGATAAGCATTAAACCGTTGAAAATAAAAAAATGGGAAGTGAGCAACGGCTTGTCTTTACTGCATGGTGGCTGGAGGCAGGCCACTCAATATGTTTATACGGTAAAAGAAGATGGCGCTGGTAAAACTTTTTTTGATGTTGATTCATCTCTTTCTAATGTGGGAAAAATTAGTCCCCGTCATTATTATGGAGCCGATGCGCAGCTAAAATTGCATCATGGCTGGGGTGCTACCGAATGGAGAGCTGAATATTGGATGGGTAAACAACCGGGTACTGCTTTTAGTACATCTAATCCGGGCACTTTACCTACAGTTCCAATTTACCGGAGAAATTTTAATGGCGCATTTTTTTGCTTTCTTCAAAACATCGTAAACGAAAAACACCAATTGATAATAAAATACGACTGGTACGATCCCAATACAAAAGTGAAAGAAGAAAACATCGGCGCCAATGGAACGAATTTTTCAGCGGCAGATATCCGCTATTCCACTCTCGGTCTTGGCTATCTCATTCATCTAAATGACCATGTGCGGCTGGTGACATATTATGCAATTGTTAAGAACAAGCCCACCCGATTGCAGGGTTATGAAAAAGATTTGAAGGATAACGTATTGACCTGCCGTCTCCACTTCCGGTTTTAAAATAGCAGGTAACATTGAGGTAACATTGGCTTCACAATTCCTTAATCAGGCGGTAACATACCAGTAATACGGCAAGTACACCTTTGCCGGAAATTACTCTTATGCGATTAAGGCTGCAATTAGCTTCTTTGTTTCTCGTTCTCGTATCATTTGCAAATGCTCAAACAAGACTTACCGGTAAGATCGTCAATACAAAAAATGAACCCGTCGCCGGCGTATCTGTAAAAATTATTGGATCAAACACAGGTACATCTACTGATGTGGAAGGCCGTTATGCAATCAGCCTTGAGGCGGGTAAAAAACACGAGCTCGAATTTTCTGCAGTTGGTTATACAACAAAACGGGTAAACGATATTGAAGTTGGTCCCGGACTTGATAATGAATTAAATCTTGTACTGGAAGTAGAAGCCAAAGCTATTGAAGGTGTTGTGGTAAGAGCTACATCCCGCCGCCAGGAAAGCACCATGGCTTTACTAAACTTTCAGAAAAACAATATTGCACTTTCCAGTGGTTTGGCTTCCGATTTTATCAGGAGAACGCCGGATAAGAATACGGGTGAAATTCTTAAAAGAGTTAGCGGAGCCAGTATCCAGGACAATAAATTCGTTATTGTTCGTGGGTTAAGCGACCGGTACAATGCTGCAATGATCAACACAGCTCAGTTTCCTTCTACTGAGCCTGATAAAAAAGCTTTTTCTTTTGATGTAATTCCTGCAGTGTTAATTGATAACATCATTATTAATAAAACAGCTACTCCGGAGTTAACCGGTGAGTTCGCAGGTGGTTTAGTTCAGATCAACACAAAAGATATTCCGGCAAAGGATATGCTAAGTGTGGGATTTAGTTTCGGTTTTAATACCAATTCAGTCTTTAAAGATTTTATTAGTAATGAAAGAACAAATACAGATTGGTTGGGCTTTGACAATGGAGACAGGAATTTGCCGGCTGGTATTCCTTCAACATCTGCAGGCTATAATGGGAAAAATGTTTTAAACAGGGCTGCCTACTCTAAACTTTTCAGTTCAGATGTTTATCCTGAAGTTAATTCTACTGCCGGGCCCATTCAAACTTATAATATTACTTATGGGTTGGGAAGAAAGCTTAAAAACAATGCTTCATTCGGACTTGTGGCAGGGGTTATTTACAGAAAGTCAAAATTGAAATATTCTGTTGACAGGCTGATTGGTGAAAAACAAATTGATGCCATCAACAGAAAGTTCATTGACGACCAAAATAAGTATGCAATTAATGCCGGTGCTGTGTTAAACCTTACCTATTCATTCAGAAAAACAAAGATTTCGTTTAAGAATCTTTTGAACCAGGCTTATGAAGATAATTACTACATCAGATCGGGTAATGACTTCGATCGCCAGGTAGATGTAAGTTTCCGCAGCAGCTTCCTAAACCAAAGAACGCTTTACACAGGTCAATTGGAAGGTGAGCAGCAACTATCAGCAAGCGGAATAAAGCTTAAGCTTAATGGAAATTTTGCCTACAACTGGAAAACACAACCCGACCTTCGTACCACTTCTTATTTCAGAAATATCGGCACGGCCGATCCATTCACTATATCATTTGATGAAAGCGGACGCTTTTTCAGCGATCTGAAAGATTTTAGCTACGGTGGTGGCGGCCAGTTGATTGTTCCTTTTACACTTGGAGAACAAAAGCAAACTATGAAGACAGGCGGCAGTACGTTGATCCGTGTCAGGGACTTTCGTTCCAGAAACTTCCGCTGGGAAGCTGAATCAGCTGACGCAAACAATTTAAAATCGCTGCCATTTGACCAGATATTTCAGCCGGGAAACATTTCTGAAAACGGCCTTTTGCTTGAAGAGATAACACAATTAGAAGATAAATATTTTGGTGTCTCCATTGTCAATGCAGGTTATTTAATGTTTGACAATAAGCTTTCAGAAAATGTCCGTTTAATATGGGGTGCAAGAGCTGAAAACTTTCAGCAGGTGCTGACGGCAAAAAGATCTGACTTAAAGAGAATAGTTGTTGACAATGATAAATGGGATATCCTTCCTTCCATCAACTTCATTTACAATTTAAACCCAAAAAATATTATCAGACTTTCAGGTTCTCAAACAGTGGCCCGTCCGGAGTTTCGTGAAATCGCACCTTTCTCCTTCTTTGATTACGAACAGAATTACGCTGTATCAGGTGATACCACTCTTACAAGAACCAAAATATATAATGCTGATGTACGGTATGAATGGTATCCCAAAGCCGGTGAATCTGTTTCTATTGGATTGTTCTATAAAAACTTTAATGATCCAATTGAGTTAAGAGCAAGAAATGCTAACCCGAGAAGATACAGCTATCAGAACGCTGATAAAGCAAACACTTATGGTATAGAGCTGGAAGTAAGAAAAGGATTGGATTTTCTGGGTAAATCAATGGAAAATTTCAGCGTATTTTCTAACCTCACCTACATTTCATCCAAAGTTGAATTAAAATCAATTACAGCCGGCGGTACCTCAGTTAGTTTTGATCGTCCATTGCAAGGCCAGTCTCCCTACCTTATCAACTTAGGATTGCAATATGCTAATAAGAATGCCGATTTCAGCGGATCATTACTCTATAACAGGGTAGGTCAGCGCATCGTGTTAGTTGGGGATGCTGAAAACTTTGGGCTTTATGATATTTATGAAAGACCCCGTGACCAGGTGGATTTTCAGTTAACTAAAAAAGTATTGAAGAAAAGAGGCGAGATAAAATTGAATATTGCAGACCTGTTAAACCAACGCTATTATTTCTACGACAATTTTGATTCTAAGAAAGCTTACCAAAGTGGCGCCGACAGATTGTTTTATTCTTATAAGCCCGGAGCCACTTACACCATTGGATTTACTTATGATTTTATTAAATAAACACATCAACATTCAAAAACACAATACACAGATATGAAACGGTTCTTATTCACCACAACTATCGCAGCCACACTTGTAGTAGCATTAGTGACCACTAATACAAGTTGCGTTAAAGTTAATTTCGATGAAACGCAGGTCATAGACACTACAGGCACTGGCGGAGGCAATGTACCTACCACTTTGCAGGGCCGTATTGACAATAGCCTGACTCTTCCTAAAGGCAAATACACACTGAGAGGCTTTGTATATGTAGGAAGTGGAGCTACACTGACATTTGCTGCCGGGTCTGTAATCCTTGCAGCGACTGATGTAAAGACTGCATTAATCATTGAAGTAGGCGGCAAATTGATTGCTGACGGCACTGCTTCTGAGCCAATCGTTTTTACCAGCGATAAAGCCGTTGGCCAACGTACTCCTGGCGACTGGGGCGGTATCTCAATATGCGGCGCGGCACCAACCAACAGGCCATTAAGCCCTGCACCTGTCACAGAAGGTGGTTCAAACCGCACTTATGGTGGCACTAATCCAAATGACAATAGTGGTGTATTGCGTTATGTCCGTATTGAATTTGCCGGTATTACCGCAGAAAACAATAGTGAATTGAATGGCCTTACATTATATGCAGTAGGATCAGGCACCGTGATTGATTATGTACAAACCGGGTATTGCGGTGATGATGGTTTTGAATTTTTTGGCGGTACTGTAAATGCCAAGCACCTTGTATCGTTTGCAACAGGCGATGACGATTTTGATTTTGATTTCGGTTTCTCAGGCAGAATTCAATATGCCGTTTCTCTGAGAGATAAATATTCTGATGATGATGCAGCCAACGGAATAGAATGTGATAATGATGGAACAGGAACTTCAGCTACTCCTGTTACCAAGCCAATACTTTCCAACTTTACATTGATTGGCCCGTACGATACTACTGGAACTGCAGCAAATGGTTCCAAACATGGTTTTGGAAACAGGTGGAGAAGAGCTTCAAGGTTTGTTCTCAGAAACTCTATCATGTTAGGTTTTAAAGATGGTGGTTTTGAACTGACTTCAAATGAGACCATCAGTGATTACTACACTAATAATCTGAGTGAGTTTAAAAATAATATGGTGCATGCTTATAAAGATCCTTACAAGATTGGTTCAAACCCTGCAAATACAACAGGAGTTACAGTTGATCAAATAAAAACAAAAGCCGAAGCAGATGGCACAACTACATTAGCTACAAGAGATGATGCACAGTTGACTGATCCATTCAACCTTAATAATCCCAATTTTGTTCCTAAAACAGGTTCTCCAGCTTTAACGGGTGCAAACTATTCAGGTCTTGATGCCTTCTTTACTACCGGTACATTCCGTGGCGCTTTTGCTTCTGAAAATAACTGGTTAACCGGATGGTCTAACTTCAATCCTCAGAATACGGTCTATTAATTTTATAAAAACAGAATTTAAGAGCCGCTCAACCAAATGAGCGGCTTTTTTATTCTACCAAAAATTGCTTTACATGATTTTATGAATTTCATAAATGATTAACCTACCGGCACCTTTTAGTTAACATCTGATTATTTCTTTTGACATTATTTACCTAAAACATAAGTCTATGAAAAGAAATTACTTTGTCTTGCTAGTTGTTGCTTTAATTATTTTAGCCATTGGCTGTCAAAAGAAAAATGAAATAGTAACGAGTGGTCCTAAAAAAAGTACAGTAAGCGTAGTTAAAGATTCAAGTGTTATCTCCTTTTTTAAATCTCTGGGATTTAAAACAAATAATATAGTGGAGAAGGATTCAATTTATATAGCTGAAGGAGATATATCCTTTAACAAAGTTTACGTTTTGAATCAGATAAAAAAAGGAAAAACCACAGATGAGGTAGGACGACATTCTTATCAATCATTAATCAGTCAAAACCGGACAAATATTTACGTAAGGGTTGCTCCTAATATAATAACATTTGCAAACTATGATAATGCTGTGAGAGAAGCTATCCGGCAATGGAATAGCGTAACCAATTGTCGTGTTAATTTGATATATACTCCAGCCGGTGTAAACATGCCCATAGACATAACCATACAGGCTGGCGATCTGGGCACTGGCCTTTGCGGTCAAGGCAGTTGGCCAACTTCTGGTCTAGCTGGGTCTACCGTAACAATTGATTTGGATGAGACACTTTCACTTAGTTTTCCTCAATTGATTTTTTTGCTTATTCATGAAATAGGACATAATCTTGGACTACGCCATTCCGATATTACAAACCCTCCCAATAATGTTATTCCGGGTACCCCAGTTTTTGATGCTAACTCAGTAATGAGGTCGGCGACCTGCGGGTTTACCTTTGTTGCATTAACTCAAGCAGATATTGATGCTGTCAGATTTATGTACCCAGCTAATTCTCCCACCTTAGTTACACAAATTTCAGGACCGAGTTTTGCGCCGGCGTTTTCAACGCTTACACACATATCTGGAGCTTTCTATCCTTGCAATAACTATGAGTGGCGATTATTAAATAGTGATGAGCAGCTATTGGCAAACTTCACAAATAATTGTGCAGAGTTAACATGGAGTGGATATCCTTCTGGTGAATATTATTTAGAATGTCGGTTGACAAATCCAGAGAATAATGCCTCTACACCCTGGAATAGATACTATGTAAATCTTGAATAACAGAAATTCTCCGTTACACCTTTAAAAAAGGCGTGCCTCCTTTGGTACGCCTTTTTTGTAAAGATGGCTGATATCAATTTTAAGAATAAAAGGCTTGTATTTAGAAAAAAAGATTACCCATCAAAATCATTTATTCGATGGCTGATACGCATACACCACCTCATAGCTCGCCTTCTTCAACTCAGGCAACATTTCCCCAATATTAAGATCCTGCTTCTGCGGAGTAGGTTCACAAACAGAATAACGTCCACCTTTATATGCAATCGTTTTGCCAACAGGTTTATCAAATTGCACCGCAATGGTTACATGCTTGGGATAAGCCAATACGATCATCGGCAGGTTGTATATTTCTTTTACCAAATAGAAAAATAAAGCAGCCCTGTCATCGCAGTCGCTGTTTTCATACAGCAGTGTTTGTTCCGGTGTTAATCTCTTTTCGGCACCAAAATTTTCAGAATCCGGCTTAAACAAAAATGCATAGCGGGTAAACCGCATCAGGTAGTCCACTCCATTTTTTGTATTCATTCCTTTCACCGCTTTTTTAAGTGAAGGGATCAAGGAACCATAGGTTTGATCACTAAGGGGTATATTAAAATACGATTCGTAATCAACCACCGGGTAGTTGGCAAAAATTGTTTTTACCTGCGGGTTGAGTTTTAATTTGAACTGGTAGTCGGTAAAATTATAATGAAAACTGATGTCTTTTTCTATATACTCATTGGGATTAAATTCCGGTAATTGGGTCACTTTATAAGAAAATGCTTTTTTAGTTTCCGATGTTGAAATGGATATTTCCTGGAATCTTTCTTTTTCAAAATCTATTGTGCCATAATCATGATAGTTAAGGCAAACATATTGCTTGCCATCCCGCATACGATAAGGAATGTTGTAAATATTCTCATCGCTTTGCACATAAAATAGCAGCCGGTTATTGCCAATGCTTAATATGGCATCATATCCTGATTTGGTAAGAAAAAACCATTTATACAATGTATAGCGGAAATAATTTTCTCCCTTTGGACTTATTTGCTGTGCTGTTTTGCGGACAAGCTGGTAATAAAGCCAATCGTCCGGCTTATGCTGCTCTTTGTAAACGATCAATGACTTTAAAACCGGCTGATAATCGGTGGCCAGAATTTTAGTGTAAAAAGATTTAATAGCATCTGCCGAAAGCGGCTCTTCAAACTCAATTCTCGAAGCAGGATCGAAGTCAAACGATATTGACTCGCCGTAAAAATCAAAACGAATTGTCTTGTCATTTACCCCGGCAAAGGAAACTAGTGGAGAAATGCTTAAGACAAGGAGAAGGAATAATATGGTAGCTGTTATTTTCACAGGCGAACCAGTTCACACTAAAATTATAAAAACTTAACAATAAAGTAATATTAAATTTTTCGGTGCAGCTAAAAAAACCTTATGCCATTACCAGGCTGATAAAATAACCTGCCACCGAATTAATGCAGGGATAACTTTACCGTAACGGCGCTGTAATATGCCGCCTGCATCTTTGCAGCAGTTCTTTTCTCCTCCTCGTTACAGGTTGCAATTGGGTTAGCAGTTACCCTTTGGCAAGCAATTTTCTCATGCAGTTGACCATCCCGGTAAGCAAGCAGCCGGGGTGGTTTTTTATTTATTAAAATTTTGGAAAAATGTTTACGCAGGGCTGAAAGAGAGATTAATCGAAATCATTTGGCGCTGATCTTTAAAACCCTTCTTGTTTCACTGTTAATCATTACTTCAAAATTGACATCGCCAATAATTGTATGCCCGCCTTTTTCAAAATTAGCCACCGCCCATTCTTTGGCCTTTTGAGGGTCTGCATATTTGTATGGTATTGAGGCTACATCGCCAATAAAATCTTTTGTGCTTTGATCCATAGTAAGCATGGAAAACACGGATGCTTCGACGGATAAAACTTTATCAGTATTAGTGGCAGTAGTTATCACCTTGAATTCATGCATCTCGTTGTTTTCTGCTGATGTCCAGGTGACCATATCGCCGGAAGAAGTTTTATCAAGTTTAAATCCTTTTTTGGTAAACTGATCATGCACATTGGCGGGAGTTAGTGCAGGGATCGGTTTTGTTTTTACTCCGGCAACCACTACATCTTTATCTTTTACTGTGGCTTGTCCGCATGATATAACAAGTGGCAGAAGAAATAGAATGATATACTTCATAAGCAATCGTTTCTATCCAAAAGTTACAATTTTTTAGCAGCATGCCGGCGGCTGCCGAAAAATATTTATTGTGAAAACAAACAGGAATGTCAGAAGATAGCTGTCAAACTGCCGCATTAGCCTGGGAGATAAAATAAATGTTCAATGCAACATAAAGAAGTAACAATACCTGTGCAAATCATATCAAACCTGGCAGCCTTTTTATTCTCTCCTTTTTTCACAAGTCTTAATGACCAGGCCGTAGCAGTGATCACCAAAAAAATGGAAAACAGCGTTAGCCCCATGCAGTGTATCTGCCAGTGTAAACGAGGTTGACTCCGGCAGCGACGAATCAATAATATATTTATTACCTGCTACGGCAAACAATGATCCCACACTTAACCCGAACCTTGAATCCATGCCATCCGCATGAATATAAATGCAGGCATAGGCGATAAGGAATGCGATATACATACCCAGGAACATTTTCCAAAATAATCCCGAAGCATCGCGGTTGATAACAAGCCTTACGCTGAAGACACTGTATTCAGTACGGGGTTTATCCAGTGCTTCATCACCAAAACCTGTTTCGTAAATCCTGGTGCCAGTAGCTATAACGCAACTGTCAATTGACCAGCCTCGCGATGTAAATCGAGTGTCGAAATGCTGACCTTCGGTATCTTCTGTAAAAAAAAAGCGACCTTGAATCGTATTGGGAATTTTCAAAAGAAATTAGAAGCCGCTGCCTGTCGAATGGAAAATTATTGATTCGCCATGAATCCTTCATCACACATTGCAGTTTCATTTGCATGTACACTTCTTCACCGGAACTGTCTATCGTTGAATAAGATTTCTCCACTGTTTTAGCCTGCGGCACTTCGGGATTATTATAAAAATCAAACTCCTTGTTTTTATATTTTAACCAAAGCCGGAAAGTAATGGTAAATTCTTTTTGCTTAAAATCTATATCATGAATGCTGGTAATATAGATACCCACTTTCACTGTATCAGGTTTAGTGTTCTGGGCTTTTATGCCCGGAGCACTAAAAATTGTTACAACTAAAAGAATAGCGGCGAGCCAACACTTTTTACCATTGAATCACATTTGAATGGCCTGAAAGATAAAAAACAGGATAGTAAATTTCAAAGACAGCTTTTCAATTTGAAAAATTGACAGGGAACATTTTTATTCATATAGCATTTATACTCTGCATGATGAAAAACAATCAATCAGTTGCTGTTCCTGCACAATTTATTTTGAATAAAATATACCTTACAGTTTACTTCTCATTTTGGCATAACGGTTACAATTACCCGTTTATACCTGGCTAATGGAGGTGTTCCTTTGTCTGTAACTTTTAATATAAAATGTATGGTTTGCATGCTGTCAACAACCGGTGCTGTGACAGGTATTTCATATAAGTTAGGCGAATAAGGTCTGAAACTTACAATGCCTTTATACGTTCCTGCTTCAGGATATTGAAACCACAGGTAACTCATCGAATCGCCATCCGGATCTGTAGTGCCTGCTGCACTTAAACGAAACTCTTGTCCTGACTTTACTGTAAGATGATCGCTATGTGCCAGCATTGGAACGGGTGGGTGATTGCATTCATTAAAACCTTTTGTTGTCCATGCTATGCGGGCAGCAAAATCATTTTGAAATTCAGCCCGCCAGCGCCATATAGTTTCAAGATTTCCTTTGTAAGATTTTTTATCTATTGAAGAAACAACGGAATCATTTGCATTGGTCCAGATAGCTCTCGTTTCAGGTTCATCTTTAGGCCAGTTCTCTCTTTTAAATCTGCCTGTATTGGAATCTTCGAATTCGGGAAGATAAAATTCATAACGGCCCCCCCACCCACCATAGTTAGGATGCTCCGGATCATTAAGACCGTTAGTGATAAGATTTAAAAAAGCGGGTGTATCGCCTTCCATGCCATAAGCCACATCAGGATAAGCAGCGCCCAGCGGGCCATGACCCTGTTGAATGTTTTTGGCCAGCCAATCATTAGAGGTCATTTCAGTATTTGAACCGGGTAAAGGAAATGCGATACCAAGCCAGGTAGCTTTTATATAATTATACCCCGGTGTGACGATAAAAAAAATGTTTGGAAAAGTTTTTCGTATCCAGGGACCGCTGTCATCCTGGTCGGAAATAGTATAGACTCGTATTTTTTTAACCAGCCTTTCTGCTTCAGTCTCACTTTTTGTTTTTTTAATCTTCCAAAGTGCCTGGGCAAGTGTATTAGGGCCGCCCCATACAGAAATCCATAGAGGGCGATCATCTTTTTTCTCCAACACTTTTATGATCCAGTCAGAGCCTTCTGAATCTTTGCCATCACCCACGCCTTCCATTCCGTAAACAGCTAATCCCTTTTTTACTTTCAGCTTCAGCTCCTCATAAACAGGAAATCCCTTTTCATGCTTTAATAAATTTGGTTGCACTTTCTTATAAGCATCCAGCACTTTGAAAATGCTTTCAGGCGCTACTCTTGTTTTTTGGTGAATGGAGGTTGTTGCTACCAATCCTTCTGTATCCCAGTGATTGGAGTAAGCAAGGAATCGTATTAATGATTGTGTATCATCAGGATCGGCTTCTATATCGGTAAGCACTAATACTCTTGGTTTCCTGCTGGCTTGCGAAAAAATTATTGCTGGCAAAGCAAGGTTGAGCAGTAAGGAAAATGCTATGATTCTATTTACTTTTTTCATGGAATAAAATGAGTTTTGAAATGAAATCTTCAAATATCAGAGCAACATCAAGCTGCTTATACACCCTGATGTTTCTGCCGGCTTGATTTACTTCATATAGTCCCTGGTTATTTATCATTGGTGAAGGACGCAAAGCATAGTAGCTGGAAGAAGGGTCAGCTTCAAACGAAGACTGTAAAGCTGTTAAAAGCACCAATGGACTATCGCCCAAAATATAAGTCTCTCCAATATTTAAAAATTTTGAAATCCGCTTCATAAGATTTTCAAGAGTGACGGCTAAGTAGTTCCCGATATTTCCCTGTGGCTTTATTTTAAGTAATAATGATGAATATGGAAATATTACCTGGCGATAAGCATTTCTGGGTATCTGCCAAATTGAAATATCCGACTTATTAAATATCACTTGTCCTGCAGCAATATCAATTCCTAAATTGTATTCTAAGCTTGTATAGCCGGGCGGCGGTGGCGCAAGATCGGTGTATTCAGGGCCACCTATCCAGATCAGTGTAAAACGGCTTGCAATCTTAGGCTCTAAAAGATAAGCACTGGCCAGATCAGTAAGGCCTGCTCCGCACACAATGTATAAAGGCAATTTTGTATCATCACGCATGGCCTCTTTAATAATCGCATTCGCTGCATCTGACTGCCGGGGAGTATTGTTATTTTCCAATGCAAGGTTGGAGCCCTGATAAACGGGATAAGCATTGCTTAAATTCATTACAGCAAGCACTTCCTCTGCTTTCTTTTTGGCATTGGCGGCAGTTTCTTTGGATGGATCAAAACCATCGCCGGGTTTCAAATGTGATCCGATAATCCCCCGTATTTCAACAGAAGGAGATAAAAGATGATGCACTAACTGAAACAATCCATCCGGATCGCCACCAAAATCATTATCTATTATCACCCGCATCCGCGGCTTTACTGCTTCTTCATCAAATATAGTGTTTGATCTTTTTTGCGCCCCGCCTGGTTGAGCAGAAAGAATAGTAGTTAACAAACAAAACACCAAACTAATTACGGATACTTTATTTCTCATTGCATGCTAATTTATTTGTGCTTAAAATTGTTTGTCAGAAATCCTGGCAGTCCATTCTTTATAATAAGATCCTATTTTACTATTACCTGCGGGGTGAAATATTTTTTTATCAGTATTTAATTGCGCCAACTGTTCAACACTTTTGTAAACACCTGTTTTCAAACCTGCAAGGCAGGCGGCTCCTAATGCTGACACATCGGCCATACCGGCACAGGCAACTTGTTTGTTCAGTAAATCTGTAATGAATTGCATAACAAATTGGTTAGCTGTCATGCCACCGTCTGTATTCAACTCTTTCAATTGTAATCCTGCATCTTTTTCCATGGCTGTTACCACGCCTTTAATTTGATAAGGAATAGATTCCAATGCAGCCCTTACAATATGATTTTTTGTTGTAGCGAAACTCATTCCCGATATTGATGCTCTTCTCTCCATTTGCCAGTGAGGAGAACCAAGACCACTGAATGCCGGAATTAAATAAACACCACCATTATCAGCCACAGCATTAGCCATAGCTTCCGTTTCTTTGCTATCAGTAAAAAGATTCAATTCATTTTTCAACCATTCAATTGTTGCTCCGCAGGAAACGATCACACCTTCCAAAGCGTAATCAATTCTTCCTTCAGTGCTCCAGCAGACAGTAGTCACCATTCCGTTATTTGATTGTAAAGGTTTGCTTCCGATATTCATCAAAATACTGCAACCGGTTCCGAGTGTTGCTTTGGCTGTGCCTGCTTCGAAGCAACCCTCTCCAAATGCAGCGGCATGTGAATCGCCGATAAGAGCAGTTACAGGTATTGCTTCTTTGAATAATCCCTCCAAAGTTGTTTCTCCATAAAAAGAAGAAGATGACTTTATTTCCGGCAAATGAATGCCGGTTAAACCAAATGTTTCAATCAGTTCATCATCCCATTGCAACGTAGGAAGATTAAAGAATAATGTTCTTGATGCGTTGGTATAATCTGTAGCATATTCTTTTCCATTGGTAAACTTATATAGCAGCCATGTATCAATGGTTCCGAAAAAAGTATTACCGCCCTGTATAGCTTCTTTAATGGCTGTATTGTTTTGAAAAAGCCAGATGAGTTTGGTTGCAGAAAAATAAGGATCAATAACTAATCCTGTTTTCCGCTGAATAATTGATGATAGTTCTTTTTGTTTTAGTTGTTCACAGATTTGAACTGAACGTTTGCATTGCCAGACAATTGCCGGATGCAAAGGGTTTCCCTCTTTATCCCAGATAACAAATGTTTCTCT
>Ga0187893_10004488_pt1 | contig 26477 bp, 35 predicted proteins | sample MA1701074metaG_FD_139574 | JGI IMG/M metagenome (GOLD analysis project Ga0187893, IMG submission 139574) | White microbial mat communities from a basaltic lava cave in the Kipuka Kanohina Cave System on the Island of Hawaii, USA - MA170107-4 metaG ... | reverse complement strand
TGTGTTGGCTTCCTGCTGAATGGCATGTTGAGATCAAAGGCCCTGCTGATTAGTGGCGTCCTGGACGGCGACTCGATCGAATTGATGTATGAGAATTTAAACCCTCACCCGCCCCTTCCAATCCCCACATAACTACGCTACATTCAAGCCATGCCCCCGTAGCTCAGTTGGATAGAGCAGCGGTTTCCTAAAACGAAATTCACCTCACAACCCCGCGGGAACTTCAGGGTTTTCGCGGGGTTTCTTGTTGCCTCATTGGCTCTTGTAGGGTGGTTTTGGGTAGAATGTGGGCGGTCGCGGGCACAAAGACGGGCACATTCTCTGGCTGTGCAAGGGCAAGGATTATGGGCGAGGTTACACGAGATAATGTGCTCGAATGGATGCGAAAGGCCTTTGTCCTTTTAAAAGATCACAAGAAGGTCTCCTATGGCACGATCCAGAGGGAGGCGGCCGCTGTCTTTATTAGAGAACATCCGGAGCTTATCCAAAACGGGGAACGTTTGGAAAATACTGCTAATAGATACTACCAAAACGAGCCGCAGAGTTTCGCGTTTGTAGAGGCCTTTTGGTATTTGGTGACCTTAGGATTTATTCTTCCTGAGCCCTCAGGAGCCCAACCCCCAACCTTCGACCATTTGACGATAACCAAACTTGGACGGGAATGGGCGGAAGGTACTGAACCATCGCCTGAAGATCAGGAAGGGTATCTGGCAGCCTTACACAGTCATGTTCCGCATCTTGATCCCGTGATAGTGCAGTACGCCGAAGAAGCGATCAAGGCCTATTCACGTCGGCTATTTTTCGCCTCAGCGGTGATGATTGGAGCAGCAAATGAAAAGCTTGTCTACCTGCTCATGGATGCCCTTGAAACCTCCGTAACCGACGCAAAGGAAAAGGCTGCGATCAGGAAGACCATGAGCGACCGCGGCTTGCCTTCAATGTTTCGGAAACTACAGCACCATCTCGCTCAGGCAAAAGCTAAAAAACTTATCCCTGGAAATATTACTGAGTGCGCTGATAATCATCTTTTTTCCCTCCAAGACGCTATCCGTGTTCAGCGGAATGACGCCGTTCACCCAATAGCGGGGAAAGTAACCTCCCAAACTGTCCGCTTATCGCTGTTGTCATTTCCCGGGGCATGCAAGAAAGTGTACGACTTGATCGCATGGTTTCAGCAGAATTCGTTCTAGATACAGGCCTGAGAAAACAGGACAGGAGGAACCCTATGAAACCGATTCTCTGGTTTGTGCTCGGGGTCATCGTGGCGTTCAGCGGGCAGGCTCTTGCTGAAACCTTCTTACGTTCCGACCTTGGTCCCACCACGACCTACAGCGGGCAAGACACGCAGACCACCATCATCGGCAACTGGTACAGCACGCGGGATCAACGGACGGGCCGGATCGTGCAAGACGGCTATCTGTTCAACGCGAATCCGTACGGGGCCAAGGAGCCGTGCTGATCAAACTGTAATCAGCACGTTGAGAAAGATGCCGGCGTATGTCTGCTCCTTCCGAGAAGGCACAGCCTGTCCCATTCGAGGGCGCGTTTCCCATACGCACAGTTCGACCCACACAACCGGGCACGTATTGGTTCCACGGCGAGACGACGCTGTGGGCCGTTATGGTGGAAGTCTACGAGAAGGATGGACGCCTGATCGTGTGGTGGCTCAATCAGGAGTACCCAGTTGAAGATTTGAAGGGCTCGTGGCGCGGTCCGATCCGGCAGTTCGGATTACGGGAGTTGATGTCTCGTCAATATTTCTCGCGTTGACTGCATGATGTTCTGACGGTCAGCCCAATTATACGACCACATTAATTGGCGGACGAGTTCAGCCACATGATCTTGAAACAAGAGATCATCATCTAGCTCCTCAAGGATAAAAACCTTTTCAGCATGGATTCTGTCCTCAATGGCTTCTGGGAGACCTGTCCGATTCTGAGCTACCATCCTGGTGTGGCGCGCACCAGCGAGCTCCACCATCGAAAGGAAGTTCGTAGTTGTGCCTTTCAGAAGATGCCGCGCCAGATCCATTGCCATGCCGATCTCGAGCACGATCTGATTAAAATACACCAGGTTCCTCTCATCCACCCCCAACGTGACGTAGCAGGAAACGACCCCATAGAGACTGGCTTCAACGTGGTAGCCCGCCCTATCCGGTATCACCGATCTTGCTGACATCACACCTTGGCGAACTAATCGAGGCGTATGAGGAAGATCCTCATACGTCCCACTTCGTGCGTATCCGCCGATTCTACTGATGAGAACTTCTTCGCCAAGAATCGGACGCCACGGCCAGCGAGGAGCAGTGACGATTCTGATATACGGCGAGGGAATAGAGGATCGGCTGGCCATATCATCAATCATTTCCTTACGCTTCTGTTCAGGCTGCTGGCGACGCTTCAACAGGTACTCGATACGGTCAATTTCAGTCAGCTGGATTATTTCAGTAGTGCTATTCGTGCGAATATAGACCTTCGTGGAATTCTCAATGGCGTGGGGAGCCTCAACACTTTCCAAGACCTGCACAACCACAACCACATTTTGTTGTTCCTGAGGGACATTCAGGACTTTAACTTCGGGCAGTAAGGGAGGATAGAGGTTCTGATAGCACGTCTGTGTGATTCGTTCCTCGATGCCAGCTTCGCGCGGAAAGCCACGGACTGGGAAGATTGGACGATTTGCGTCATCCGTCGCAACGCCAATTATCCAGACACCACCAGAGGTATTGGCAAAGGAAGATATGACCTTGGGGATATGATCGCCTACTAAAACGCGCTTGTACTCAACCCGTATCCCCTCTGGCCATATATGACAGAAATCCTCGATTTGCTGGAATTCGATTTCTCGAAGCGGGCCGGAGAAGAGCATCCTTATGAGTAACTGTTTCCAGGTGGCAAACTCAAGAGGTTGTCACCTAGTGGCCCCTGCCCGGCTGCGTCGCTTGGTGTGCACCATCGCTCGACGTGTTCTACCTATCTTCCTGGCGCGCTTTTTTCTGGTCAGGGTTCGACTCAGGCAGGCTCCCGAGCAATAGAGTTGGGTCTGCTTCCTCGCAACAAAAAGCTTCCCGCAAACTGCTTGCATAGGTTTTGGCTCATCCTTCCGCTTCCTTCCTGGCTTCAGTTTGGCCGACGCCTGACATTCCTTCAACAGATGACCATGTTCGAGCACACAACGAGTCACGCCGCGTAGGACTGCGTCACGGAATGTATCCTTCTCAGGTGCAACTCCGAGTAAGTATCGCTTCCTTTTCTGATCCCATCCAGCAACCCAGTGTTGGCGGAGCATAACCCGCTGACGTCTGGCTACCCGTTCGAGTACATCAAGTACAGCGTACAAAATTCCATACTGAGCCTTCTGGAGCGCCGCTCGGAGAGTCTTGCTGCTAACAACAATTTCGCGCGGCAGTTCCTTTAGATCGATGGGCCAAACCTCGAGACCGGACGATGGAGCACCGGCGCTCGACATAGCGAAAATACGTAGCTCGTTAAGGAGGTGTCTCCATTCATCGGTCCCAAGTGCAGGGCCTTCAATACGCCCAACTAGCCACGCCAACTGCTCACGGCAGGTGCTTCCGATCCGCTTCAGTGTGTCAAAGATAAAATTTTCTTCCATTTGTACCTGTCAACATACCACAGTCTAACATTGTACACAAGGACAAATAATAGACCCTGTGACTAATTACATTGACAGGGTCATTCGAAACGTCTAGCGTTTAGTTGATGACACCCACAGAAACTTGCACAGCTGCCGACCTTCGCGCTGCAATCGCCCGTGCCCGCATGCCGTTGTACATCCTCGCCGGGCGCATCCGGCTTCATCCGACGTATTTATCAAAGATCGTCAACGGTCACCTGCCGATGCGCCCGGACCTCGTAGCTCGCATCATGCAAATCCTCAACACGGAGCATCGGGCATGAACCGTGTCGATCAGATTATTGAATTAGTGAGAGCTGAGCGTCGCGCTGTGGAGAACGGCGTGACTACGTCGTTCAATGTTCCGCTTACCCTGCAGATCGACAAGCTTCTCGCGGTCGAAGATTTGTTGCATGAGTATCAGAATGATGCACGCGATAAGTGACAGCTTCCGAGAAGCCATCGCCAGAGCGGGTCTGACACCGCCTGCTGAAATTCTTGCTGACGGCACACTGCACCGGTTTTCGACCAACGGCCGAAAAGATGACGATGCCGGCTGGTATGTATTTCACGACGACGGAGTTCCAGCGGGTTGTTTTGGCGACTGGCGGAGCGGCATTACCCAGACCTGGTGCAACAAGTCTGACCGGCAACTGACCCCGGCCGAGCGAGCAGAGTATCGGCGGCGGATTGAGCAAGTCCGACGAGAGCGCGACAAAGAAGAACAGCGACGCCACGCGGACGCGGCGGATGAGGCCCGACGTCTGTGGGACGCCGCGAATCCCTCATCACCTCATCATCCCTATTTAGTTCACAAAAATATCAAACCGCATGGCCTCCGCGTTGATGCGGAGAATCGACTGCTTGTGACCGTGTCGATCGATGGAGTTTTGACGAGTCTCCAATTCATTGATGCCGAGGGGACGAAACAATTCCTGCCGGGAGGAGCCATCAAAGGCGGCTGTTGCGTCATCGGGGATCTGACCGGGGTAAACCCGATCCTCCTAGGTGAAGGCTACGCCACGATGGCCAGCATTCATGAAGCCACCGGTCTACCAACGATCGTCGCGTTTCATGCCGGTAATCTTAAGCCAGTCGCCGAAGCCTTCCGCCAACAGTTTCCCCATAGGACGATCGGAGTCTGTGCCGACGACGATGCCTGGAGTCCGGGCAATCCCGGGTTGACGAAGGCTCATGAGGCTGCCGAGACGATTGGAGGTGTGGTCGCAGTCCCTGTCTTTGGGGACGGTCGACCTAGTCATGCCACTGACTTTAATGATCTCCTGTGCTGGCAGGGTGCTGCGGCTGTCCGCAAGGCCATTGCGGCTGTGCTGCCGCTTCATATTTTTGATGAGATCCATGCTTTCCTTGGTCGGTTCATCGCTTACCCGTCTGAGCATGCGCACGTTGCCCACACCTTATGGATCGGCCATACCCATTTGATGGATCGATGGGAATCGACCCCACGCCTTGCTGCACTCTCGCCGGAGCCCAGCTCAGGGAAAACCCGTTTGATGGAAGTCACGGAGACTTTGGTTCCGCGTCCGGTCTCAGCCATCGATACGACCCCCGCCTATTTGTTCAGGAAGGTCTCAGATCCCGCCGGCCTTCCTACTATCCTCTACGATGAGATCGATACAATTTTCGGCCCACGGGCGAAAGAGCATGAAGAAATCCGATGTCTGATCAATGCAGGGCATCGACGTGGTGCGATGGCCGGGCGCTGTGTCACCAAAGGTAAGCAGATCGAGATGCAAGACTTCCCGGCGTACTGTGCAGTGGCCTTGGCTGGCCTTGGAAATTTGCCCGACACGATCCTGACCCGATCTGTCGTGCTTGCCATGCGCCGCCGGGCTCCGCATGAACAGGTGGAACCCTATCGCCGACGGCTCCACGCTCCACAAGGAGAACAGTTGCGGACTCGACTTGCCGAGTGGGCCGCTCACATCTCGCCGACCTTGAACACATGCCCGGATATGCCCCAAGGGATTGCTGATCGAGACGCAGACGTCTGGGAATCGCTATTGGCGGTTGCTCATGCCGCTGGCGGAGACTGGCCTGAGCGTGCCCGCGTTGCGGCTGTTACGCTCGTTACATGTTCTATGCGAGACAAAGGCAGCCTCGGGGTTCGGCTGCTTGAAGATCTGCGCACGGTCTTTGGTGACCGTGAGGTGCTCGCTACGGCAGAGATCCTCGAAACGTTGATCGGTCTTGAGGAATCGCCATGGGGAGATCTGCGCGGCAAGCCCCTAGATGGACGCCGGTTATCCAAACTGCTGAAGCCGTATGCGATCGCCCCCAAGGTGCTGCGGATCGGCACGGGCACCTACCGAGGCTATGAACGCGTGGACCTGCAAGATGCCTGGATCAGATATCTTCCTCCGAAGGAAGAATCTCTCTTATCTCCGTCTCACACTGTACATGTAACAAGCGTAACACCTGAAACACCGGATCAGGATGAATTGTTTCTTGAAGAGGAACCTAATGCTGATTGAAGCCGTCGGTCAACCGATCCGCTACCGCTTCCGGGATGGCCGAGAGATCCTACTCCCGTTGGGGAAACCCGTTGAGCTGCCAGACCAACAGGCCTGGTGGTTGTTATCGAAAGCACCGACCAAGGTGCGACGAGTGGAAACACTCAGTCCCACGGTGAACCAGCGTGTGTGTTGGGAGGGCGTTGAGGGGGCAACTCGATCAGGTGTTGTGGATTTCCTCCATACGGAGCCTAACGGAACTCGATGGGCGTTCGTCTCCCTGTCAGATGGAGGCTGGGCCGCGCTCAATCTGAAGTACGCCAGGGTGATTGCGTGAAAAGGGCATACAAACGGGGGCGAGATGAATTTCACCCGACACCCAAGCGACCTTGCTTGAACATGTGCGAGACGAGATGAGCACCGAAGCCGAAATCGCGAAGAATCCACGGGTTGTGCCAGGTTCCCGACGTGGTCAGCCAGGCCGTCCCCGCAAGGGGGATCTGGGTATCTTCGGCAAGCAGGAACATGGGCACAATCCGGGCACGTTGACGCCGACACTGCGCTCCAGTAGCGGGGAAATCAATGGAGCAGGGGTTAGGGTAGCCGTGGCCCAGATTACCCCACGATTGCTCGATCTGCACGCGACGGCTGCCTATCTTGGCGTCAGTACGTGGACGGCCCGCGATCTTGAGGCAGCGGGGATTATCAGGCGGGTCCGCATTCCCCTGCCGAATCATGGCGAAGTGAGGAAGCTCTTGTTTGATCGTGAGGACTTAGAGCGACTCGTTATGCAATGGAAAGACGGCCCGTGACCGCGGGTAGAAATCAGACCCCCCGCCAGGGGGCTTTAAGGCCATGTGCGTGTAGCGCGTGGACGTTCGTCTGGAACTTTTTCACGTCCATGACAATGAACAAGGAACTTGAGGTAAATCTTGAAGTGTGGTGACAAGGGCCATATCAGTGAACAGACAGGCCGCCCCTGTGGTCAACCGATCAGCCCAAAGGCGGCGGGCTGTATCTGGCATACCAGTACGCCAGCGCAACGCAAGGCGGTGAGTGAGTTGGGCGTCATCGCCAACAAGATCAAGCGCACGTTGCCGAACCTCACCATTGGTGATCTCGCAACCGACGACGGCATTCTCATTACGCTGCAAGGACTCACGGAAGCCACGGCGAAGGACAAAGACGTCGATCTGCGGCGTGTCTCAGAGATCCGGCAGGGGCTCAGTGTGGCCGTGAATCTTCGTCAAACCGCAGCCACACGCGAACTCAACCGCACGCTCCTGAGATTGGAACACGGTGAGCGGGCCGTGGTGCTGCTCGAACAGTTGAAAGGTACGCGCACCTTGCGCCCATTGCCGCATATCCCGAACAAGGAGGCCCGCGTCCATGGCGAGTGAAGAGCGCATCGAGCGGATGCTCATCGACAAACTCGGGGGCGGTGGCATGTGTGTGGCTGCGATCCTCTTGGTCTTGCCGGCGAAACCACAATGGGCCGACGGACTCGATCATCTCGGTCGGGCCGTGGTCCTAATCGGGCGGCACCAGTTGGGCGAGAGCCCAGAGGCGCACGAAGTCGTCGAGCTGATTTTGCAAAACCTGCGAGGCGGCGGCTGTCCGGAGATGGTCTGGCCCATTGCCTTCGCGCCCAAAGCTTCCGAAGCCATTGCGGCTGCCGTCGACGGACCGGCTGAAGAACTGCTCCTGCACGGGCCACGCGGGACCGGGAAGACGCATGCCTTGGGCGTGGCCGCCGTCATCAATGCCGAACTCCACCGGCGCGCAGGATTCCCTGGGCCGTTTCGCGTGTTGTGGCTCCATGACACCCTCCTCTCGGCGAGTGTGAAAACGGGCCGGTCGCTCGAACTCCCGATGTGGGGCGGACTCTGGACACTCAAGGATGATCGCCGCGTCGCAGTCTTTTCGCTCGCAGGCCATGAGCTACTCCTTGGCGATTTCGTCGGCTGTCAGGACGCCAGTTCCGCCGAACGGTTGCGGATGGCCGCCCATATGATCCTCGCCGAAGAGCTGATCGCCTCCCTCACCGATGGCACGGGCATCACCGAGCAGCAGTACGACATCGCCCGTTCGTCTATGCTGCGGCTGGAGACCCGGCGGCGGGTGACGATGAGTGCCACGAATCCTGGCGCCCCGGAAACCTGGCCCGCTGTCCGCTTTTTCACACGCAGCCAGTCATCTACGCGACTCGCAATCCAGATTCCTCGTGAGGATCGCTTGACGCCAGAGGAGCAAGCGGAACTGGAACGGGTCTTTGCCCACAATCCGACGTTGCAGCGTCGATTGGCCAAGGGCGACTGGGTGATGGCCGAATTGGGCGCGGCCATCGCCGAAGGGTTTGATGAACACCGCCATGTCTCGTCCTACCCGCTCCACCCGCAGGCTCATTACCTCTGCGCGATCGGCTGGGACGGCGGCCACAGCCCGAGCGCGGTCATGGGGCAGAACCTTGGCGGCCAGATCCAGGTATTCACCGCGCTGAACGATCTCCATGTGGGCGTCTTGGAACTGATCGAGCGACAGGTCTTGCCGTGGCTGCAAACGCATGCCCTGTGGGCGCTCGCGCAGTATGGCGCGTCCCTCGTCCATATCATCGATCCGAACATGGCCACGCCGGGGCAAGCGACGATCACTGAATCTGCCGAACGAATCATTGTGGACAAACTCGGCGGCACGATCATCAAAGGCCCGGTCCGGTGGCCTCCCCGGCGGGAAGCCGTGTTGCGCGTGCTGGCGCCACGGCACGAGGGCGGACGCCCCCCGCTGCAGATTGCGCCAGGACCGGACACAGACTTGCTCGTGCAAGCCTTGTCGGGGCGATGGTTTTACCCGACGACACCAGGCGGCCAGACGGATCGGTCCGGCCCGAAGAAACCAAACTCTCCGTTTGCAGATGTGGGCGACGCCTTCGCGTATCTGTGCGGCTGGCTGCTCGGTGGCGAATCGATGACCGTGGCACCGCAGGAGGTGAAAGTGGAAACCGATTTTTGCATCGGGGGCCCGGGCGTCGGGCGATGGTGAGAAGCATGGACCTGCGAGGATTCGAGTTTAGCCTCACGCCGGACGGCCCCCTGCTCTGCTTGACCGTGCGGAGTGGCATGCTCGGCCACACCGTCACCCTGACGCCGGCAGAGGTGCAAAGCCTGGCGAGCTATCTGCTGACCGCCGTGGACCGGATGTCCACACAACATGAACCGTGACGAAAGGAGAGAGACGATGGAAATCCAAGATGCAATCAAAGTGCTCAAAAAGGACGTCGAAGAAGAAAAGAATTGGCGCAGCGCCCGGCTGAAAATGATCGAGGTGCTGGAGACGGTCGACCGTGGCGCCGCAGATCTTGCCCAGTTGGAGGCACGCAAACGAGCGCTGCATGAAGACTGTGCCCGGCTCGGCGCCGAGCAAACCTCGCTGCAACACTCCGTGAAGCGACTCCAACAGGAGGTCTCGGGCTGGAAGGCGGACCTCGCAGCCAAAGAGAAGCTCAAGGCCGAGCGGTGCTGTTCGATCGACGAAGAGATCGCCGCCAAAGAACGTCGGCTCGCGGAACTCAATACCGAGCTCCGCGCCCTCAAGGATCGGGTCTCTGTGTAACGGAAGGAGGGCAGCATGGACAGTACGACAACTGAGAATCCTGCGGCCGCCGCTGCACGGATGGAGTATCAGGCCCTGATGACCGATTCAGCCCATCCGCTGCACGCCGCCTGGAAATCTGGCGACGCAGCGGCAGTGGATCGGCATCTTGCGCCGTTCTATCAAAAAGTCGCGGGCGCCACGCCACATGACGCACAGCGCCTCACAAGCGAGGGTGGCTCCACCGCGGCCCGCGAGACACTCCGGCGTGAGATGCAAGAGATCTTCACGAATCCAAAACATCCGCTCCATGCGGGCTATCTCCGTGGCGACCCGGACGTGCTCAAGCAGATCGACGAGAAATACGCGAAGGTCTACAAGGCGGACGCGACGACACAGGCCGGTTCGCCGTCTGAGCAGCCAGCACAGACGGACGCCGACATCGAGCAGGCCGAATTCGTCGCCTTACGTCACCTGTGGGACCAGGAGGGCACGCCCTACGACGTGGCGCGTGAAGAAACCGAGGAGTTCGGCCGGACCGTGACCGACAACCGGCCCGACTACGTGCGCCAAATCTACAACGAAGCCGTCCGGTGTTTGGGGCGCCCGGTGGCGATGTGGCTGTTGCACGATCTGAAACAACAACTGATGCGGTAACTTCACAAGGAGGTTCCCATGAACACATTCGATCAAGCCATCGCGGATTTGCACGCCCAGCAGGAGGGCCCCCTCCGCGAGGCCAAGACAAAGCTGGCGTCGACCCGAGCGGAGTTAGAGGACGGGCTGAAACACCTGGAGAAGACCATTGCCCGCACACAGGGCGTATTCGACCGGGCGATGGCCCGCTACAACAAGGCCGCCGGCCTGGGGATTATTGAGCCTAACCTCCAGCAGCATCTCTTTGAGGCAGTCGGTGGGCCCAATGGCCAACTTGGCATAATCCCCGGTGGCGTGATGGCGTATCAGCATGACATCGCCCAAATCGACCACTTCTCGGAGGCTGATCTACGGCAAGGACTTGACCGATGGCTGATGAATGCGCCAGCCAGGCTCCGTGCGAGTGCCGGCCGGCTGGTGTGGCTGGCCGAGACCATTGAGACAACCGACGTGCCCGCCCTGGAGGCGCTCGTGGAGCGCGTGCGGCAGGAGAAACAGGCACGCCCAGTCATGACGCGCCGCGACCAGGGCTCAGGGCCGTCGCACGCGACGGTGCGTGTTGAATCGGACTTTGACCCGAGGGAGCTGTGAGACCCAGCGACGAGAGTCCCCTTGAGGTGGCGGACTTCCCGACATCGGACGTGCCCAATTCGGCGCTCTTTCGCCTGCTCGAGCTGGTCCGGGAGGAAGAGGAGTTGCGTAACCGGCGCGCCGAACTGTTGCGTCGTTTTTGGTCGACGGTTCGTTTTACTGACGCTGACCCCCTATTATCGTTCGGCATTCCGCTGCCGCCCGCCGTGGCGCCTCAGCGGCCGGAGCAAAGGGCTGTCTTCACCATTCCCTTATTCAGGTGGTGATCAGGATGACGCCGCTCAAAGCCGAGGCGGACCCCAGCGGTCCTCCGCCCTCCTGAGGGTTCCTATGTCAGAACGATCTCACCCTGCCCCCACGCCCGATCGCTCGCCACAGAGCGTACGTACGCTTTCTAGCGGCACTCTGGTACCATGCCCGGTCTGCGGACGGCCGTTGCAAGGGCGCCAAACCGTCTGCTCAGGGAAGTGCCGGATCGCCCGATCGCGCCAACGACAGAAGGAGCAGCTCCACGTCCGGGATGCACAGATCCGGTTGCTTCTGCGCACAGCGCGAGAATCGCTCGATGAAGCGATGGTGCGCCTCAATCAGACCCTTGACAGGTTATAACCAAGGAGGTTATAGTGTCTCCAGGATGGTGGAAGGGCCGGATGCTCCAGCACGCCAGGACGCGACGGAAGCTGACGCAGGCAGTGCTCGCTGAGAAAGTCGGCGTGCATCAAGTCACGATCGCCCGCCTGGAGAGTGGGAGCCGCCGGCCTTCAATGGATATGTTGCAGAAGTTGGCAAAGGCACTGAAGTTGAAAGTACGGGATCTTCTCTGAAGGAACAGCATTTCTCGGAGAAGCGCAAAGGCAAGCGCGCTGCCTCATCCCGCGGGAGGCCGTCATGTGGATCGATCCTGAGCAGGGCATGACGTGGGAGCAGATCACTGCGAAGATGTGGCAAGAGTTAGCGCCTGACCGGCAGGCGGATTGGCAACGGTACGCGGCGGCCACGGGGGAGACGTGGGATGACCTCTGCCGCGAGGCACAGGCGCGGTTTCTGGCGCGCTTCGAGGCGGCCAGGGCCGATCCTACTCACCCGTTCGCACGGGAGATTGAATTTATGACCTATCCGTGCGGCCGAGACCCGCAGGTGCCAGAGGAAAAGTCATGACCGTGACGAATCGGCAAGCCCTGAGGCCCAGGGCGCAGAGGTTGTACCATGCGGTCTTGGCGGCGGCCGGCAGAACGCGGGAGGAAGTCTGTCGTGAGGTCGATCGCCCTCCTGTTGCCCTGCACCCTGACGCGGGAGGGAATGGCCGCACGGCAGCACCCATCCGAGTCAACGGCAAGACCCACCCTCCTTCAGTCGGTACGCCATTGCCTTCCTTGGTCGAGCTGGGGAGTGACACCATACGCGTGAATGGCTGTCCGCCTCGGCCCAATGGCCAGCACGCTCCCACCCAGCGCACGATGACGATCGGCGAGTTTCTCCCATTGTATGAACGGAATCACGTCGCGTTGTTGAAAAGCCGTCGCCAGACTTCTCGCCTGCTGGAAAAGTACCTTGTCACATTCGCCACCATGGAACTCGGAGCCCTGACCCGTATGCAGGTGATCGACTGGTTTCATAAAATTGCCGAGACCGAGGGCTCCAGTGCGGCGAACCACGCCGTCGAGCAATTGCGAAGTGTCTATGCCAGGGCGCAAGACTGGGAGGTTTTTGACGGAAAGAATCCGGCCGACCGAATCAAGAAATTTCCGAAACACTCTCGCGCAGTGTTTGTCAAAGAGCACGAAATGCCCTGGCTGCTGGCCTCCCTGGCCGAAGAACTGCCGCGCTCGGAAACGTTCTTCCTCACCCTGCTCTTAACCGGGGCACGGCGCGATGAAGCCCGGTTGATGCAGTGGGAGCACGTCGATCTCGAGGGGGCCCTCTGGCATAAACCCACCACGAAAACGGGCATCCCTCATACGGTCCCGCTCCCCGCTCTGCTCGTGACCAAGCTGCGGGCCTTACCGCGGGTCACGGACTGGGTCTTCCCAAGCACGCCCAACAACATGAACGGCGGGCAACCAGGGCCTTGGAGTGTGTGTGCGGTGGAGCACTGCTGGCGGCGGGTGCGGGACCGGGCGGGCCTGCGGCCTATCAGGATTCATGATCTGAGGCGGACCGCCGCCTCGTGGCTGGCCATTCACGGGGCCAACCTCCCGACCATTCAACAGGTGCTCAATCACGCGAGCCTCATGTCGACGCAGGTGTACGCCCGGTTGTCGATCGCGCCTGTGCGACGGGCCCTGGATGAGCAAGCAGAGCGGATGCTCGGCACGATGGTGCCATCTCTGCCAGCACGAGCACATTCCGCCTCACCATCGAGGGACGGTGCGGAGTGGCCCGGATGAATAAGGACAGAAACACACGCCCGTTCACGAGCGCGTGGCGTGTGTCCGAAACCAGGGGATATGAGAGGTCTCGGGCAGGTCGCCCACGTTCGAGCCCGCAGGGAGCCGCGCCGGATTCCAGCGAGTCTTTCGCCGGGTCAGACCACGGTGCGAGGCTGGGGAAGATCGTTTCTTTGGGATACGCATAATTCTTCTATTCTATCAACCGTGATTCGGAACAGGAAAGGAGGACGAACCGATGGGCATGCTCTACAAACGAGGGAACGTCTATTGGATCAAGTACTACGTGAACGGGCGGCCGGTCCGGGAAAGTACGCGGACCACAAAACAGAGAGAGGCGGAACGGTATCTGAAAGACCGGGAAGGTCGTGCGGTGATGGGCGCGCCGGCTCTCCCGAAGATCGAGCGGATCTGCTTCTCAGAAATCGCCGATGCCCTTGTGGCGGACTATACGGCCTCGGGGAAACGCGATCTCAAGGACGTCGCCGTGAAACTTGCGCCGGTGCGGACCTTCTTTAATGCCTACCGACTTCCGGCGATCGACCCAACCAGCATTACCAGCTACATTCAACAGCGTCAGGCCGCAGGCCTGGCGAATGGCACCATTAACCGTGAACTCTCGCTCCTCGGGAAAGCGTTGCGGTTGGCCCATGAACGAGGACAACTGCTCCGCCCTCCCCGCATTCATCTCTTACAAGAAGCCGCCCCACGAGCGGGGTTCTTTGAGCGCCCCGACTTCGAGCGCGTCCGACGCCAGTTCGCGAAACGACCAGACCTGCAACTCGCGGTGACGATCGCTTACACTTACGGGTGGCGCATGCAGAGCGAGGTGCTCCCGCTGCCGTTGTCGCAGGTGGATCTGAGTGCGGGAACGCTCCGCTTGGAGCCTGGCCAGACAAAGAACAAAGAAGGCCGCACAGTCTACCTGACACCGGACCTGGCGGGTCTCGTGTCTGAGCAGATCGAGCGCGTGAAGGCTCTGGCGCGACGAACCGGCAAGCTGATCACGGTGTTGTTCCCGAATCCGAGAAGGGGGCGATTCCAAGGGCAGCCGTTGCGCGACTTCAGGAAGGCGTGGGCGACCGCCTGCAAGAAGGCCGGCCTCACCGGCATGATCCGGCATGATCTTCGCCGTACCGCAGTCCGAAACCTGGTGCGATCGGGCGTGCCTGAAACCGTGGCGATGAAGATCACCGGCCACAAGACGCGATCGGTCTTTGATCGCTACAACATCGTCAGCGATGCAGACCTTCGTGAGGCTTCCCAAAAACTCTTCGGGCACAATTTGGGCACAATCGCTCCGGGCATGGCCGTGAAGCCCACATCCTCCCCTTCCAATCCTCGCGTAAGTACGTTAGATTCAAGCCACGCCCCCGTAGCTCAGTTGGATAGAGCAGCGGTTTCCTAAACCGCCGGTCGCACGTTCAATTCGTGTCGGGGGCACCAACTTTTCAACATGTTGCAGAGCCCGACTCAGACACGACCCGCAACTGTGCTAATTTTGTGCTAACTCCCCGCCCCGATTCCAACGCCTCGACCCCATCCCGCAAACTTTCTGGATAATGATGCGCATACCGCTGGGTCATGGTCGGCGATTTATGTCCCAGCAGTCGTTGCACCTTGTAGAGATCCACCCCAGCTTGCACCATCCGAGTGGCACAGGTATGGCGAAGGTCATGGAAATGGAAATTGGTCATCTTGGCCTTCTCCAGAGCAAGATTCAGACTTCGCCTGATATTGCTCGCATTCAGCCGTGTCTGTGCTTCGCTCGGAAACACCAACGCCGTGTCCACCGAACGACTTCCATACTTGTGCTTCAGCAGTTCGAGCACCGTCTGATTGAGTGGGATGGTACGTCGCTCACCGTTCTTCGACTTGAACACGGTCACGGTTCTCCGAAACAGGTCTACCCCGGCCCACGTCAGATCAAGGATCTCCCCCTGTCGCATACCGGTATGGAGGGCGAAGACCATTAACTCCCGCAACCACGCAGGTGCCGCGCCCGCTACCCGCGCTTCCTCCTCGGCGGTCAGCCACCGATCGCGCGTGTTGTGTTCCTGTTCCATCGACACGCGGCACACGGGATTGTCGTTGCACCATTCCCACTCACGCCGCGCCAGGTTGTAGGCCTTCTTCAGCGTGGCCAGTTCCCGATTGATCGTGGCCGGTTTCACACCATCGGTATAGCGGTGGTTCTTGTATGCCACGATGCGCTTGGGTGTGACATGATCCAACATCGGAGTACCAAAGAACGCCTTCAGATTCTTCACACTCGTCAGCTCCCGGCGGTAATTGGCCCGCCTCGCGGCATGTTCCCTGAGATACCGGTCTAGCAGCTCTGGCAACGTTCGCTGTTGCTCTTTGGGCTTGTCAAAGAATCGGCCCTCGACAATCTGAACCTTGACCTTCCCGAGAATCGCCTCGGCTAAGCGTCGATCAGCAGTTCCCGTGGACCGTCTGATCTGCCGCCCTTGAAACATAAACGACATCCACCACAGATCACCTCGTTTAACGAGCCCCATTCTCGTTCTCCTTTCTCATAGGGCTCGGTGAAAGGGTTTCCCCGTGGCGCGCAGTATAGGCCGCTTCCTTGGCTGCTGCAATGAGTTGGTCGGGGTCACTTGATGAAGGGCGAGGAACGCACGGGATGGGATGCAGTGGTCTGTCTTCGAAGGATCGCAGCCACTGGGTGATCGCCTCTCGCTCAAAGCGAATGAGCCCATGAATCTTGCGGCAGGGGATCTTGCCCTGCGCAGCCCACAGGTAGAGCGTCGAGGGTTTGATATTGAGCCAGGCGGAGAGGTCTTTGATCGTTAAGAGCATGCCTCGACAGGGGGAGTCTTACGACACCCCCGGGTCCCCCGGTAGTGGTGCGCTCGCGTTCCCGCCAGCGGATCGATTGGTCGATTGAGCGTTGGGCTTCTTGAGGAGTTTTCGATGCCGATCTTTCCAGCGATCCACGGCCGCCACGATTTCCCGTTCCAGCCAGGCTTGGCCGTTCGGCACCGCGCAGATCACCGCCAGCATCGGCGCGACCGACTCGACGATCCAGGATTTCACCTTCGGCAGGCTGGGTTCCTCCTTCTCCACGACCAGGCGGCCTTTCCGAAACCCCTCCGTCAGTTCGGCATACCAAGGGAGCACCGGAGCCCGATACCGGAGGTCCTCCTCTTCGTCCCGGGTGGTGTCCCGGAAATCCACATACGACCGGAGCAATCCGACCACAAACTCCCGCCAGTCCGGTTCCTCGATCATCACGAGGCACGCTGCGCACAGATTGGCCCGCTCTTTCTTGAGCTCGAGTTCCCACCGGATGCCGTAGTCCGGCCATTCCTCCCGCTGTGTGGCTTGCAGCTCGAGCCGCTTGTCGTAGATTCGGAGTAGGGTCTGGCTCCGCGGACTCCCAAAATAGAGGGTTTCTCCCGTCTTGGCGCTGTCGTGGATGAGACCTGATTCGATCACCTGCATGGATTTGGCACGGGTGACGCATTGGCCTTTCTGGACGGCGTCGCGGATCGTCGCCAAAGGCACGAGCATGGACCGATCATCGAGCGCGCAATCGATTCGGGTGATGTGGCCCTGCTTCTCTTTGATCCACTTCAGCACCCGCCGAACCTTGTCGCTGGCCCACGTGGAGACGATACTGCCTGAGAGATCGATATGAACCTCTCGGGGATTGCGAAGCGCCCCCGTGCCGAGCCGCCCTACACCTCCTCGCCCCTCTCTCCAGCTCCATGACCGTGGATATCCTGAGAAGCCGCCCTTATCTTTCGTCCAATCACTCTCCAGAATCGAACTCGATTCTTGGGGGGAACTCTCCGGCAGAGTGAACGCGAGCCAGTCGATGGTCAGTGTGAATCCTGAATTCATAGAGCCTCTAGAATTCCTATAAACGTGTACGTGGGTAGCGCCCCCGTGTTACCAAGCGGAGGCTTTCTGCCCCCTCCGGCCAAGGCCGGAGGGGGCAGAGTGCCCCGCTCATTCATTTGTCGGCGCTGTCTTCAGCCTGCGACTGAGCGCATCCATCGCCTTCATCCCGATCGTGCGCCCGATGATCTTCAAGGCCTGCAGCTCCCCATCGACCACCATTTCTATCAACATACAGGCCCTGATGTACTCCGAGACCGTCATGCCCGCTTTCTTGGCGCATTTCTCGATCAAGGCCTTTTCTTCATCCGTCACCCGAAACTGCATCATCTGGGTCTTCATAGCACCTCCAATGTACGTCAGAGTGAGTGACGCACTGTACGTCAACATGCATGACGTGTCAAGATGCCAGAAGTAGCCGAGACGAGGTATCTGTATCCATAGTCTCCCGTGTTACTGAGACGGGGGCCGCGGGGATCCGCACCGCTAAAGCGGCGCGGAAACCCCGCGCTCCCACCTCAGTTAGTCCTGGGGAGTTTGATAAGTCCGCGACGATTCTCACCCTGTTGGTGATAACCCCCTCTTCGCGCTGTATCTAGACCACGTACATGCCACCTAGAAAAATCTCTTGACAGCCATACCCCCTATGGCTATCATATAGGGGCACTGGGTATGCCTATAAGAAAGGAGGCGCGCTATGAGGAAAGTCCCGTTCTTGGGAGAAAAGACCCAGATCATCAGCGAAGAGCGGAAGATGGAGGCGACAGTTCGCCTGCACCGCATTGAGGGCCAGATCAAAGGCCTCAACAAGATGGTCGAGGACAGCCGCCCGTGCGTCGAAATTCTCACGCAATTGGCCTCGGTACAGGAGGCTTTGCGCGGGCTCACGAAATTGATGATGCGCAACTATCTGGAGAACTGCGCGACAGAAGCGATCCGCTCTAAGGCCGGTGATGAAATCTACGATGAGCTCATGGAGGTCATCTTCAAGTTTAGCCGCTGAGGGGCTTGAGGGAAAAGACCGATGGGTGCACGAAACCGGAGAGTCAAATGATCGTCGAGGAATTTCTCCAGACCTATGCCGACGTGCTCCTGCACGGCTCTTGGTTGGTCATCGGGATTGCCTTTGTAGCCGGCCTGCTCAGCAGCGCCATTTGTCCTTTCACGCTGCCCGTCGGCCTCGGGGTCGCCGGAGTGGTCGGCACCGCGGAAAGTCGAACCCGTGGCAGCGGCTTCCCTATTGCTTCCGCTTTTTTTGCCGGCCTGGTCCTCAGTCTGACCGCGCTTGGTGCACTCGCGGGCCTCTTGGGTCTCGTCGCCACCCAGGCGGTTGGCCAGTGGTGGATGCTCATCATGGCGGCGATGGCGCTCGTCGCCGCGCTGGTGGTGCTCTGGGGGCCGTCTCTCGGGATGCCCGATGTAACGGCCTTGCGGCAGCCAGGTTTCCTTGGTGCGTTGATCTACGGACTCGTCTTCAGTTTCGGGACACCGGCCGTCTCACTGCTCCTCGTGCTCACCATCTCCGCCGCCGAACACCGGCCAGCCTATGGCGGGTTGTTGGCGTTGGGGTATGGCCTGGGGCGAGGCCTCCCCTTCCTGCTGCTTGGGCTGTTTTCCAGCGTGGCGATGCAGCTGCGGTGTCAGCCGTCGTGGTCGGGCGCGATTCGAGTCACCACTGGCAGTGTCCTGCTGGTGATCACGGGCTATTACCTCTGGATCTTTCTGCGACTGAGCTAATGGGAGGCGCTCATGGCAAACAATAGGATCGAACCCATCCAGATGAAAGTCTCTGGGATGATGGGCTCCTTCTGCACAACGGAGGTGTCATGATGAAGACCGCAACGACCGTTGAATCTGCTCCACGTTTCTGGAGCGAAGAACCTTCCAAACGACCGGGTCGGCGACGAATCCATGCGCGTATCGGCGGGCTGCACTGTTCGTTGTGCACCGGCACGATCGAAAAGGCGCTGGGCAGGCGGCCGGGCGTCGACAAAGTCGCGGTCAGCTTGACGCACGAGCAGGCACTGATCGAGTACGACCCGGGCGTGGCGCGCGCCGAGGACCTGCTGCAGACACTCAAGGATATCGGCTACACCGTCTCCGATCCGCGCAAGGTGCGTCCGTTTGAGGAAGAGGAGCGCGCGCTCGTGCGCGAGCGCGGGCGCTTTCTGGCGGCGCTGACCATGAGCATTGCCGCGATGGGCTTGGCCGGGTACCCGGTCGACAGCGGCTGGTTCTGGCTGTGCGTGTTTTCCATCGCGAGCCTCGTCCTCTTCTCCTTCGTGGTCTTGCGCAGCTATAGTTTGAGTCGGGCGTTTGCCGGCTCGGCAGTTCTCGCCGCATCTGGTGCCGGCATCTACGCGCTTCAATTGAGCGGCGCGTTCGGCCCCGCTACGCCGTGGTTCGCCGGAGCGCTCGCCGTATTCCTCATCTTCGGCGTGGGCGGGCACATTCTGCATATGGCAACAGCGGCATTGCGGCGCGGCATCCTCAACCAGCACGTGCTAGTTGAATGCGGGGCATTCGCGGGACTTACCGGGGGGATAGTTGGGCTGGCATTCCACCCGCCGGGTTATCCGACGACAGCATTTTTCTCGGTGGGGGTCATGGTGCTCACGTATCACATTTTTTCCGAGTGGCTGTCGCTGATCGTGAAAACCCGCAGTTCGCAGGCGGTCAAGAAGCTCTTGGACCTTGAGCCTGACGTTGCGCATGTCGTGAATAACGGCAACGAACAAGAGGTGCCGCTCGAACAGGTGCGCGTCGGCGACTTGGTGCGCATCCGCCCAGGGGGACGAGTGCCGGTGGACGGTGAGGTTGAATCGGGGGAATCGGACGTGGACGAATCGCTCGTTACTGGTGAGCCACTCCCTGTCGAGAAACGCCCGAGAGACCGGACCGTGAGTGGCTCTCTGAACGGTCACGGCACGCTCCTTGTCCGGGTAACCGTGGTGGGCGAAGAAAGTTTTCTGAGGCAAGTGATCCGAAGCGTGGAAGACGCCCGGGCCCTGAAACCCGGCCTCTTGCACCTCGTGGACCGCGTGTTGCGTGTCTACACACCGGTTGTACTGCTCACCTCGGCTGGCGCGACCCTCTTCTGGCTCCTCGGTCCACTGATCGTCGGAGCCTCCCCCGATCTGCAGCGGGCGATGTTCGCCGGCCTGAGCGTGCTGGTCATGGGCTACCCTTGCGCAGTGGGGATCTCGGCGCCGCTGTCGATCGTTCGCGGGGCGGGCGAGGCGGCCGAGCGCGGCGTGCTGATGCGCACCGGTGAGGCCTTTCAGGCGCTAAGGCGTGTACAGCGCGTCGTGTTCGACAAGACCGGCACGCTGACCGAAGGCCACCCCGCTGTGCGCCACATCGTTCCGGTCGCATGCTCCGAACACGAACTGTTAACGCTCGCAGCGGCCATAGAGGCGGGTTCCGAACATCCGCTCGCCCGCGCCGTTGTCGAAGAGGCTTTCAAGCGCGGCATCGCTCTACCGGAGGTCCAGGGGTTCGAGGCCATCCCAGGTAGGGGCGTCAAAGCACGCCTCGGCGGTACTAGGCTGATGGTCGGCAGCCCGTCTTTTCTCGCGAGCGAGGGAGTGAACCTCGCGCTTCAGGAAGGACGCATCAAAGAACTGGAAGCGCAGGGACTCACGGTCATCGCGGCTGCACGGGAAGGCAAGCTTCTCGGTCTGCTGGCGCTCGGCGACGCACTGCGGCCCGACGCGGCGGAGACGGTGCGCCGCCTGCACGCGCTCGGCATCCGCACGAGCCTGATCACCGGCGACAACGAGCGGGCGGCACGCCATTTCGCCCGTGCCGCCGGCATTGAAGAGGTCCATGCGCGCGTCTTGCCGGCCGAGAAGGCGGCGATGATCCGCAAACTTCAGGAGAGAGAGCGCGTGGCCATGGTCGGTGACGGCATCAACGACGCACCAGCCCTGATGCAAGCGGGTGTCGGCATCGCCTTCGGCAGCGGAGCCGACATCGCCATCGAATCCGCCGATGTGATCATCCTCAACAAGCGGGTCGGCGCCGTGCTCGATGCCTACGCGATCAGCCGTTACAGTTATGGAAAGATGGTGCAAAACGTCGTTCTCGCATTCACGTTCAACGGTCTGGGCATTCCGGCCGCCGCGACGGGATTGGTTTATCCGATATGGGGCATGGTCGCCATGGCGGCAAGCGTGACGTCGATCTTCATTAATTCTCTGTGGAGCCGGGGCACCTATTTCTTCGAGGCGATCAAGACGGTCGGTCGTGCGCCACAGATCCCGTCCAAGGTGCAAACATCAAAGGGAGGTGTTACGTATGCTTAAGTCCATGACTTTCGAAGTCGTCGGTGATCAGCGGCTCACCTGTGAGGGTTGCGAACAGCGCGTCGAGCGCCTCCTCAAAACTCTGCAGGGGGTGGGGCAGGTTCGCGCGCAGGCGCACAACCAACGTATCGAGGTGCTGTTTGACGCGGCGTTGCTGGAGGCCAACGCGATCGCGGAACGCTTAGGTGAGGCCGGTTACCAGACCAGAGTCGGCGGTTCAGAATAAGCACTGATTAAAAAGGTGAGTCGATTGAAGCAAGAGCGGGATGCGGGAGCGCGTTGCTAAACCGCGTGTCGTAGGTTCATTCTTGTCTAACGAAGACTGATTGCATAGGTCCACTGCCCAGGTATATTGTCACTGGGGAGCCAAGCAGGACTCGAACCGAATAAAAGACCGGTCGTAAAACGGTCGTATAGTAGAGCTACTTTCCATTCATTCCAGATCACTCCATCTCACTCCTTCTCAGGTCACAATTATTTGATATTCAGTCACAAAACCTATGAAACTCGCTTCAGTGTTAAAGATGCTGAATTAGCCCTAAATCAAATTCCGGCTTCGGCACTACCTTAAGGTGCGAGCTGTGCTGTGAACGTTCTTTCTTTTACGCAGTGCGGGAGCCCCGATGGCAGAGATTAATTCAAGGCCAGTGAGATCCGGGCAGTCCAAGAGAAAAGTTTGATAATCGGCCACGCACTCACCCACTTTCCTTAATTGCACAAATCGATGATCAAAAGTTTGGCCTCCCAATAAAGCCTTTGCCTCATCGCATTCTGCAGACAAGCCACTTTTATATCTTCTCTTGGTTTTCTAGTGCTTCCCGCCGCTTCACCCTTCTACTGGCACAATGTTCGCTCAGAGCAGCTTCAAAGGAAGTTGTAAACTTTGCGTGTTTAGTAGTGACTCCGAGGTCCCATCAAGTTTCCTGAGCTTCGAGCAATCGTAGGGCTGATTACTTCTCTTACTTCCTGCATTGACACGGGCGACCAGCGAGCTTAGTATATCGTGCTACTAATTTATGAATCGTAGTATGCACTTTGTGAGGCTGAGCCATGAAAAGACTTGTCCGCTTCGGTGTGTCCTTGGATCACCATCTATTGGACGACTTTGATCGTCACATTCACCAGCGAAAATATACCAATCGGTCGGAAGCACTCCGAGACCTGATTCGTGACAACCTCGTCGGGCAGGAGTGGGATCAGGACAAAGAGACCGTTGGTACCATCACCTTCGTCTACGACCACCACGTTCGCGATCTGACGAGAAAGCTTACCCACATTCAGCATGATTTCCAGGGACACATTATGGCAGGCATGCACGTGCATCTTGATCATGACCACTGTCTGGAAGTTCTCGTGGTGAAGGGGAAGGGATCGGAGATTCGGAAAGTGGCCGACGCTCTGGTGAGTGTGAAGGGTGTCAAGCACGGCAAGCTGACGATGACAACGACGGGCAAAGGACTGGTCTAGGCCATGCGGCTGTGTGTCATCGACGGCCGTGGTGGCGGGCTTGGAAAGCGATTGGTTAAAGGGTTGGTTGTTTATGCTGGCGAGATGCATGAAATTATCGCGCTCGGCACTAATGAAACGGCAACCATGGCGATGAAACTGGCGGGGGCAAGCCAGAGCGGGACCGGAGAGCAGTGTATTAAGCAGGCGGTCCCGACGGTGGATGTCATCCTCGCATCGCTCAATCTGGTACTGCCCGGCGCCATGTTAGGCGAGGTGACGCCCGGTATCGCCCACGCCATTCTTGGTGCTCCGGGGAGGAAACTGTTACTGCCACTGAACCGTGCTCATGTGGAAGTTGTGGGAGCCGAAACTCTCACGCTCGAGAATTTGATTGATCGCACCATGCGTCGAGTCAAGGTGTTGTTGAAATCATCCGCGCCTGCCTGAGATTGTCGAGTCGTCCTGAACTCCTGAACAGCCGGACCACGAGGGTCTGCGCCAACCGATGAGTCGGTTGTCAAAGATCGCCGTGGGCGTCTCATCCGTCCACGCTTTTGGATTTAGGGGTGGGTGAGCATGCGACGTCTTGTATTTTTTCTGACTGTTGTGACTCTAGGATGGACCGTGGTGGAGCTGGCACAGGCTCACGATCCGGATGAGCCTGAGTTAGAAATCCCAGAGGTCTCCGTCATCGGCGAAAAGCCGGTCGCCGCCTCCTCCCAGCAGTTCATTCCTGACAAAGAAATTGTGCTGCAGCCCCAGGGAAGACCGGCCCAAGTTCTTCGCCTGATTCCCGGCATGCTCGCGGTCGAGCATTCCGGCGGAGCAGGCAAGGCCGATCAATACTTTCTACGTGGCTTCGATGCCGACCACGGGACCGATGTCGCCTTCTTTGCCGACGGGATGCCGATCAATCTCCGGACCCATGCGCACGGGCAGGGCTATACCGACCTCGCCTTCATCATTCCAGAAACGATTGCAGGACTCGATGTCTCCAAAGGCGCCTATCTTCCGGAGATCGGCGATTTTGCAACGGCCGGGGCGATGAATTTCAGGACACGGCAAGTGGTTCAAGAAGGCATCGCGCAGGCGACGGGCGGTCAGTTCGATACCCAGCGATATCTGTTGATGTTCTCGCCCACGAAAGAGAAAGTCCGCACGTTGTTCGCCGTGGAAAACTTTTACACGAACGGCCCGTTTGAACACGACAACCGGTATCTTCGAACCAATGTGTTAGGGAAAATAACCACAAACTTCACCGGGCGGGACGAATTCAGTCTGAAGGCCACCTTTCTGAAGTCCAAATGGAACGGTTCGGGCGAGATTCCACTCCGTGCCGTCGATAACGGAACGCTCGGTCGATTCGGATCGATCGATCCGTCGGAAGGAGGAACGACGCTCCGGGCGACAAGCGTCATGAACTATCACTACGATACGACCTCGGGCGGCCAGTTCTTTGCGAATGCCTACGGTCAGTATTACCGGCTGGACCTGTTCACGAACTTTACGTTTTTTCTCAACGATCCGGTCAACGGCGATGGGATTCAGCAATCCGATCGTCGCGTCATGTATGGCGGTGATCTCGGGTACAAACAGTGCGGGGAAGTGCTGGGAATGCCGAGCATCGGAACAATCGGATTTCAGAGCCGCGTGGACAACATCCACGCGCGGCTTGGAACACAGACGAAGCGTACGCCGACCGGCGCCACGACCGACAGCGACGTGCTGGAAGCGTCCTACGCACCGTTCGTCAAGGCCGAGGTGCAACCGATGTCCTGGCTGCGGCTGGCGGGTGGGTTACGCTGGGAAACATTTACCTTCGACGTGCATAACCTCTGCACCACGTGTGTGGAGCGACCGGAGGGACGGACCAGCTCGGGGATCATCCTGCCGAAAATGAACTTGGTGTTGGGGCCTTGGGGTCGCACCGAATTCTTTGCCAACTACGGCGAAGGCTTTCACAGCAACGACGCACGATCAGCCGTTGCGTCTGGGTCCTCACCGCTCGCGCGGGCACGCAGCTATGAGGTCGGTCTCCGATCCAAGCCGTGGGGACCGGACGGTGTCGAATTCATCGCCACGGCCTGGCGACTGGATCTCCAGTCGGAACTTGTGTTTGTGGGGGACGAAGGGACGACGGAAATTCACGGGCCGAGCAGACGACAGGGTTTTGAAGTTGCCGCGCGTGGTCAAGTCTGGGGCCCGCTGTATGTGAACGGCAGCTTCACCTGGACTCACGCTGAGTTTCGCAACGGCGATGCGATTCCCTTAGCGCCGGAATATACCGCGTATGGGGCAGCGATCCTGAGATGGCCGGGAGGCTTGACGTCTCAGTTACAGGCAACCTATCTCGGAGTCAGGCCGCTCATCGAAGATCGGAGCATTAAGTCACCCTCGTGGATCGTCTTCGATTTGTCGGAGCGCTATCGGTTGCCGATCCAGTTGCCTCATGGGCGCATGGAAGCCTTTCTGTTCGTTCAGAATCTGTTCAATACCGAGTGGGAACAGGCTATATTTGCATTCGAATCGAGACTAAGGAACGAGACGGCTGGAGTCACCGGCATTCACTTCGTGCCGGGCAACCCCCGCACGTTCATGGGCGGCGTGGCTTGGTATTTCTGAGAACTTGGACTGAGCGACGTCGAAGAGTTAGCCATTAAACAGGGTTCCTTCAGAAAAGAATGACGTCTTCTTCGAAAAGGACGGCAGATTGAAACTAGAGTAAGATGGCGGCTTCGGCGGTCCCGTGGGGAAGGAGTGGACCTATGAAGCGGTCAAAGTTCTCCGAGGAGCAGATCGCCCACGACCTCCGTCAGGTGATCCGGGCTGTCGAAGAAGCTGTCTATTCTGCTCAAGGGTTGTCTCGTTACGGGACCAACGTCACCTTGACGAGGAAGCTTACGTCCGCTCTCGACCGTGAGAGAGGTTTTTCAACACTGTGCGCAGAACGACGAGACAGGCGAAAGAAGCTAACAGTCGTTTGGACAAAGTAGTGAAACAGGGAAGACTCGAACCATTCGACCAAGCTTGTGCTAATTTTGTGCTAGAAATTCTCCTAGAGGCCAAGACTCATCGGAATCAGTAGAGACAGTAGAAACCACCTAAGAGCTGAATACAAAAAGAAAAACAGGGAAACCATTTGAAACACCGAGCCTTTTCAAAAGTGTCTTGCTTCCATTCCTAAACCGCCGGTCGCACGTTCAATTCGTGTCGGGGGCACCAAATTTTCATTTTGTTGTTCAGCAACTTGCACATCGTCTCCCCTGCTGTTCCCTCCCTCCAGCTGAGCCAGTGCAACCTACGTGAAGTCCATAGACTTCACGTTGCGCGGCAAAGGAGCTCATGCAGCGATGCAAAGGGCACCTGCGAGATGAGACGGGTTTTCCACTCAGTTATGGCAAGCTGGAAAATGTCATTGATAATGCTTCACAATTTGTGGCATATGTACCCCTCCTGTTGTAGAGCGCTGTTACTCCTGCAAGTATGTTCGGAAAAGAGATTTTGCCAGTCCCGCTACTAAT
>Ga0187893_10004487_pt1 | contig 26478 bp, 38 predicted proteins | sample MA1701074metaG_FD_139574 | JGI IMG/M metagenome (GOLD analysis project Ga0187893, IMG submission 139574) | White microbial mat communities from a basaltic lava cave in the Kipuka Kanohina Cave System on the Island of Hawaii, USA - MA170107-4 metaG ... | reverse complement strand
GATGCCCTGGAATGTACCTGCAGCCTGCCTTTTCTCCTTGAACTTTTGATCTATGGGACCTTCTACCTTGCCATAGCTGGTGCCTGTTCCGGACAGCGATATGGTGGTTGACCCGCCGGCAGCCGGGGCAGTAGGTGGCGGCATGGCCTGCGCTGGTTTTGGTGCCGCTGATGGCTGTTCCATCGGAGGTGGGGCTGTTGCGCTCCGCAGTTTTGGATTCTTGGCCAAAGGAGTGATCTCTTCAAGTTTCTTTATCGCAGCTTCAAGCGACAGCTTTTCTACCTTTTGCCAGTGTGCAATCATCTTGTCACCTATCTTGGTATTTCGAATAATAGTGTCAATAATCATCTTGGCGTTCTGATCCGCCTTTTGCCTGTAGTTCTTTATCCAGTAAGGATCGCCAAAGTATTCGAGCTGCCGTATCTGATAAATCAAGTCGACCACCTCTCCCGTAACTATCTCAACAGTTATGTTCAGATCAGCTGAAAGCTCCTCGTTGGTAATCGGGTCAACTCCGCTTTCAGTCCACTTGTGAGTAATATAGATCCTGTCCGCGTGAGTATCCATCTTGAAACCTGAGCTTTTAAGATCGTTCATTATTGCAGATATTTCCGACTTGTCAGTGAACTCTACCGGGACCCGGTAGAGGCCAAGCCTGTTTCCATGCAATGGGTAGACGCCTCTCTTGGCCACTTCGGACAACATGGTCCAGACTCTATCCTTTAGCAAGGCAGACATGTCTAGGTCTGAAAATCAAGTAATTCTACATCTCCTAAAAGGCTTTCGTTCGAAAGGTTCAGCGGCGTCTACCACTAGTCATCTGGGCACGTCATTTCCCTTATTGCACGGTATCGGGATTCCATCTCCTCTGCTATGATGGTCACCTGGTCAAGCGAATGTTCCGATCTCGGAAAATACCACCGAATTCCGACCTTGTGTCCGATGCCATCCATGTCGTGGATAACGCCCTTGTCTGCCTCCACCTTGTATCTATCGTCCATGGAATGCTCTTGCACCCCGAGCCCTCTTTTTGTCTTGTCTTCAAGAACCAGGTCTGCCCCACGTTCAAAGATGAAATAGAATTGGCCCTTCTTGACCAGGCTGCCTTCCATCGTACAAGAAGGTGAGGGTTACGACTTATTTCTCTATCGGATTCCCTATCATGTTGCCCCATTCTGTCCAGGAACCGTCGTAGTTTCGGACAAGCGGGTAACCGAGCAGGTATTTCAGTACGAACCAGGTGTGCGATGAACGCTCTCCGATCCTGCAGTAGCAGATGATGTTCCTGTCGGGAGTAATTCCCTTGCCTTCGTACAATGCTTTCAGCTCTTCGGTGCTCTTGAAGGTGCCATCAGTGTCTTTGACTGCCTGGGCCCATGGTATGTTCTTGGCGCCTGGTATGTGGCCCCCTCTTTGGGCATGCTCCGTAGGGTATTCTGGCGGAGCGGTGATCTCGCCCGAAAATTCCTTTGGCGACCTTACGTCTACCATTGCCATGGTGTCCATTTTTTCCATTGCCCTCTTTACGTCAGGCATGTAGGCGCGGACTCCTTCATCCGGCGGGTTCGCAACATATCTCGACGACTGAGCAGGTGGCTCCTCCTTTGTGTATTCCCTCTTTTCGAGTTCCCATTTCTTGCGCCCGCCGTTCATTATCTTGATTTTCTTGTGGCCATAGTACTGGAAAACCCAGAACGCAAAGGCAGCAAACCAGTTGTTAAAGTCGCCATATAGGACTAGTTCCGTGTCTGCGGTGGCACCTACCTTTCCCATCAGCTCTTCAAACTGCTTCTTGCTAATGATGTCACGGCGGACGGGATCGTTAATGTCCCGCTTCCACCACACTAGATGCGCTCCTGGTAAATGTCCCTGTTTGTACGCATTTTCGGGGTCATAATCGACTTCGAGTATTCGAATGTTCCCACCTTGCGAATTCCCTGCAACCCAATCAGTCTCACACAAAACTTCTGGATGTGAATAGCTCGTCATAGACGACGGCTAGCCCGAACCCATACTTAAGAGCTTTGTCCAGCCGACCAAATGGATTTAATAACTGCCAGGCAGCTATAGTTGCGCTTTTGACATAATGGCTCCAGAGATCAAAGCCGTCGCCATAGTCACCAAGATAGGCAGCAGCGAGGCAGAGGCAGCCGCAGCCAGGGTCACAACACTCTTGGAAAAAAGCAAAGTCAAGGCCTATTGCGTGTTGCCGCTGAAGGTCCCCGGTGCAACAAGTCTCCGACATGAAGATCTAATTGGAATAAAGTTAGACCTGCTTATCGCGATAGGAGGAGACGGGACTACCTTGCGGGCCTTTCGGACGATTCCGGGAAAAGCTCCTCTGTTTAGCATAAACAGCGGAGGCCACAGAGGAATTCTGGCGGAGATAGATTCAGAGTCGCTCGATGAAGCAGTCACAACGATACTCGCGGGCAAGTACTTTTACGATTCACGCATAAGGATACAAGCTTTCTCCGGCACCACTGCGTTTCCGCCGGCGCTAAACGACATATTGATCACAAGAGTGAGCCTGACAAGAACGCCAGTAATGTCGATCAAACTGATGGGCGACGAGATAAAGCAGAGAATGGACGGAATAGTAATCTCCACACCCACCGGTTCGACCGGACACTCTTTCTCCATAGGAGGACCCGTGCTTCATGAAGGGATGAGCTGCCTGATACTCAGCCCTATGGCATCCGTCAACAGGATGCCGCAGCTCGTCATGCCCGTAGAAGAGATCACGATCCAGAGTACTCATGAATCGCACGTCATAGTTGACGGACAGGAAACCTTCAGGGTGGACCCGGACACGCCCATCAAGGTATCGAGATTCTCTGATGACGCAACCTTTCTTCGTCTTTACAAGAAAGGCATGAGACAACTTTCAAAGCTAGGTTTCTCCCGGCTTGGATTCTAGCCTCGTGCTTGACGCCGCTGCATTTTACACGGGCATCTCTTTTCTATCGGATGAAAAGACGCTGTACACAACCGAAGAGGTTCTCAGGGAAGTCAGGCACATAAAGAGCTCCCACTCGGCTCTAGAGACTATGATGGAGACAGGCAGACTTGTAGTGAAAGAGCCCGATGGTGCACAGCTAAAAAAGGTCAGGGTAACTGCAACTAGAACCGGGGATTCTGCTACGCTTTCTTCCGCGGACTATTCAATAGTTGCCCTGGCATTAGAGCTTGGCACCGCGCTTGTAACCGACGACTTTGCGGTCGCAAATGTGGCATCCCTGCTCGGTGTTTCCGTAATCCCTGCCACGCCGGGCAAGAAGATCAGCGAAATCAGGAAGTGGATATCATATTGCAGCGCCTGCTCAAAGACTTTTGGCGGAGAAGAGAAGGAATGCCCTATTTGTGGCAACACATTGAAGCGAAAATTTAGAAAAATCGGCCGATGAGGTCAAAGTGGATATGACCCTTTCTTTACAGTTGTGATGTCTCACATTTCTGTCATAGAATCAAAGAGCGTTCTTTGCATCACCTTGCGGTCCGCACCAGTCATATCAAGGACTTTACGTACTCGTTCTGCTCTTGCAATTCCAAAGCCGGATATGGCTGCCAGCTCTGCGGCGGTTGCATTTAGAGCTCTTTGCGGAGTCCCAAATTTTGTCAGCATTCTTGCTGCGAGCTTTTCCCCGACGCCTGGAATAGAGGCAAGGACTGACAGTTGCTGTACGTAAATTGGGTTCTCCTTCTTTATCTTTCGCAAGAGCGGGCCTGCGGCTTTTCCCTCTCGCATCCCTTTGTTGGCAAGTGAGATAAGAATCTGGACGGTCTGGCGAGCCGAAGGCGCATGAATTATTGGTATTCGAAAATCTGTTGCAACGGTTGCAAGAGCGTCGTACGCAAGGGCAGTCCTGTCTACAAGTCGTCTGGCCGGATCAGCTTCTCTGGCATCGGACATATGTGCAAGGTCGGCAATATCTCCCTGGATAACGACAACTGGTTTTTGGTAGTGCTTGACGAGCTCGGAGCATTGTATGTAGAGTCTGCCGTCGTAGATCGAGCTCACCAGGTCGCCTATGGTTTTCCTTTCAACTGCCATATCTGGAGCAACAATATAGTCTCCTACGGCGAGCTGTGAAAAATCAAGTCTCATGCCGGATTTCCTGAGGAGTTCAGGAATGCCGCTATTCTTTTCTCTTTCATCAATGACGATTCTGAAGGCAGGCACTCCTTACCGGTTTCGTGTGGCCCTCTATAATTTCCTATTCGGCTCGGGGTTTCGGCGGCTGGCCTGTCCCTGTAGGGGGCGCTCCACCTGATGCGGAACCCTGCATTCCTCGTATCATCTCGTTTATCTTGTTTTCAACTTCCTTCAGGTTCTCCTTGACCCTTGTCTCCTGTTTTGTCAAGACCATGACCCTTGTGTTTGATAACTCCTTCCTTTCCTCGAGCTCCTTTACAACATCTTCCTTTTTCGACTTGATCAGGACCGAGCCGGCATTCTTGTACACGGCGTCATCCGCTCCGGCTTTCTTTAGCTCCTCCAGTGCGCGATCTGTTTCCACGTTTTCAACCTCTAGCTGCTGTTTTTGCATCATTATCGCCTGCAAGTTCTGCTGCAGTTGTTGCAAGCGCGATACCTGCTCCCTCAGCCAGGGCGGGAGTTCCTGCTCACTCATTGGCATTGGCTAGTCAGATCTGCAACCTATAAAATCATACCGTTAGGCAGCGCAGTGCGGCGCCCGAGAGCATCAAGAAGGAGTGAATGCTAGCTCTCAGAGTTGGAATATCAGACGTTTCGATGCCAAAGACAATGACGGTCCCTTGCAAAGAAATTCTTGCGTTGCCATCGTGCTTTGGCAGCCGCTCAAGATCTGGCGCGAGGGCAGCACTTACCGATTTCGCTGCGCGCCGCGAGTTGGTTGATACGCGTATTTCAGCTCTGCACTTTTTCGACGTCAACGTCGTATGCCCCCGATGCGATCTTGAAGTGACATTTCGGGCAAAGCCAGATGCCGGCGGCAACCCTGCCGAACCTGACCGAGCCACATGAGGGGCACCTTCGTTTTTTATGCAAAGTCCGATAGACCTTGCCGTATCGCTTGCGTACCGTGGCGCCAAACTTGATCCCGAGACCCTTCAGGTTAGTCGAGCCCTTCTTGCGACCCATTCTACCTTGCAGTCAGCTCCTGTAATCTTGCGCGAACTTCCTCGCCCTTTACCCTTGCCGACTGAGCTGCCTTCTTTAACTGCTCCACGGTGAAGGAGCCCGTAAATCCCTTCTGGATTGCGCAGAAACCCTCTTCGTTCGTGGTTATCGTGATCCTTGCGTCCATGCATGCCTCTTCCTCCGGCCCCTGATCTATCAGGACGTGGTCCCCTATTCTTGCTGCCGTGATAGAAACGGGTATTGTAGTGATGGGCATGTCGCGCGTTTCGCCCGTGTCAACCACCTTTTCTCCCTCCATCCTCAGAACCGGGAGCTTTGCGCTGAGAAGCGCAGCGACGACGGCGTAAGAAGTAGCATCGAACAGATTGCCATCAGTGTTTACTATGCTGCAGTCAACAAATACCGTATATACAACCTTGCCCGGGACTAGCACCAATTGTTCTAGGTCTATCATCTCCGACTCCCTGACTCCCCTGTCTACGACTCTGGCAAGCTCGACCACTTCTTCGTCTGGCGGACCTGGCTCGGCGTGCGGTGACGCTATGGGAAGTACTTCTGCGGAAACGATAAGAGCTCCCTTGTTTTCAAGGCCTTCGAATGGCTCACCCGTTGACACCTTGACGCCGGCGATTACCTCAGAGTGGCCCAGCTTGACCCTTGCTGAACCGTTAGCCTTCTTGATAACATCAAGTTCAATTTCGAGCGGCCGCTGATCGTCAAAGTCCCTGCCGTCAAGTCTCTTGCCTTTCGATAGGGCATCCCACATTTGCTGCTTGCGTAAATGTTCCACAATTACCGGGGATCGTCTTGAAGCACTCATTGCACTGCTGCCTCCTCTTTTAGTTCTGTCTCGTTGCCAAAATATTTCTGCATCAGGGCCTGTTTCTGGATCTCGTATACAATCTTGCAGCCAGAAATAGCCTTGTCAATGCATTCGTTGAACTGTTCCTGTGAAAGCTTGCCATCGAGCTGGAGGAGCGTTACCTGTTCAAGTCGGGGCATGTACGCCACTGGCATATCTGCTCCTCCTTCTTTGTCTTCAGTGTCATTAATGTCAAGCACGATCTGCTCGTCAACTTTTCCTGCGGCACACGCGGAAACCAGGTCGCGCATGTTGATGCCTGCATCGGCAAGTGCTACAGAAGCAGCGGTTATGCCCGCGCATCGTGAACCCCCATCGGACTGGAGCACTTCGACATAGACATCGATAGCTGCCCGTGGATAGTCCTCCAGAATTAATGCCGGCTCCAGCGCTTCCCGCATGACTTTGGAGATTTCGACCTCCCTTCGTGAGGGCGCAGGATTCTTGCGCGTGTCAGTTGAAAACGGAGACATGTGGTACCTGCAACGCAGCACGCACCTGTCCGGCTGTGCCATGTGCTTTGGATGCACTTCACGCGGCCCATAGACTGCTGCGACTATCTTGTTCTTGCCAAATTCTATAAAAGCAGACCCATCGGCATTTCTTATGGTACCGACAGTTATCTTTACTTCCCGGAGCTCGTCTGCCGTGCGTCCGTCTGTTCTTTTTCCATTTTCATCAATCAGATTTCTTGTTTGAGTCATTTCCTATTTTTCACCTTCAACCTCTAATTCCTCTTCCGCCTCGCCCATGCTGGACTTGGCATCGCCGTTACCAATCGGGGCATGAGTGATCTCCTGCTGCGGCGTGTCAGGCACGTTCAGCAACACCTTTATCCGCTGCGTTAGGTTGGCAGTGTGGGCCTCTTCCTCGACCATCTGGATCGCCCTAACCGACAGGTTTATTCCTTCCGGATTTCTGCCTGTGACAACTACGATTCCGTTCTGTCCTATCAAAACCCTGGTCTGCGTGGCCTGCTCTATTGTTTGAATCATGGCACCTCGCTTGCCAATGAGCCGCGGGACCCTGGTGGCAGAGATCTTCAACAGCTCTCCCCTTGGAACCTTTCCCAGATCCCTGTCCTGCACTGTCAACATGGGATCTCTAGTCCTGTCAAAAGCCATTATCCTGGCCGTTATCATGTCACCTATGGCAAAGTGCTTGGTCATGTCATCTCTTGCCGGAGAAAAGTCTCGTCCAAAGACATCTTGAGCAGGCAGGTGGGCAGAGAAACATGAATTGATATCGACCTCCCATGAGAGTGACGAGTGGTCAACTATTTTGCCAATAACGAGGTCATTAACCCGCGGAATGTAAACGCCTGATAGTGGTATAACCTTGACTCCGTCACGCCCTGTTTCTGCGATGCCGATTCTCGTGGCAACAAGAGAATTTCCAGATTTTATGACGTTCATCAGAGGTCTGAAATTACCCTCCGCAATCTTGTCTCCCGGGATCACATACCTTCTTTTCACATCGTGCATGCTTCAACAGCTCACCGCCAGGCCATAAAGCCCTTCTAGAAACAAACCAACATCAATGTTCAATTTTCACTTGTCTCCTGTATATTGCTGGTCAGTAGTAATAGGAGACTTATATAATAACCTAAATAAACGATTTTTGAATGCAATAGTCGATTGGTGAAAAATAACCACGTCGTTTGTACCAGACTTGCTTCAGAGACGAGCTGACAAGGTCTCTTGGACAGAAGTTGAAATAGGTAAAGGTTGAATGTGATCTATTGAGCTCGACGGAGAACCTTTTGCGGGAACATCTAATAGTGAGGAGGATAGGGGGCATCGCACAAAAATGCTCGGAGAAGCTGTACCAGAATCAAAACATCCCAATAGAAGACATTCAGATCATTTCTGTAGTCATTGAAGAGTTTGTCGATGCGTTCCATCATGGAAAGGAAGAGAAGGCATATTTTCCTACGACCAAAACAAAGGATGGCTTTTCTGAAGACATACGCAAGTTCCTCATCGAGCATGAGCTTGGACGCAGAATAGCGATAATGCTACGGCGGGAGTTAGATGCTCTTACCGATCACTCTTGGAACAGAGCTGGATTGAATTGGGACGACAAAGACAAAGAACCTACTGCAAGATTTCTAAAAGCATATTCGGTTTTTGTTTCAGACCACACAGGAAAGGAGGATTTGTTCTTCAAAAAGATACAAAGTCACGGGAGCCTGTCCGAAGAGCAAGATCTGCAGCTTGCAAGGCATTACGAATCGTGCAGAAATGAAGCAGGGGGGCGGGCTAGAATCGAGGAGTTGGTAAAACTCATCGAATATTTGGAGGACAGAGACTGGATGAAATAGTCTTCGGTCCTTTCGCAAATTTCGGTGGGGAAATCATCCTTCCTTTACCTGGGCTGAGCCTTTCGTAACCGAGCCCAGCCTGTCAAGGAACTGGCCTTTCATGCCTGCATTCATTTCCACAATCGCTCTAAGGGAACCGTCAGACAGCCATTCTTCGCCTTTGAAATCGCCTGTTGACTTTAGTATGCTGTACGACTGTGCCGCAAACTGCGGAGGGACCGTCACGGTAAGCCGGGCGGTTTCTGACTTTAGCGGGAGTATTTTTCGAAGCGAGTCAACTACCCCCTTTGCCTGGTCCTCCGATTTCTTGAACGGGTCTATGGAGACGCGTGCCTCCTCAAGTGCCGCTTCGATCCTTACTATTGGGTGCGGCAGGTGGGTTTTGGGGTCAACAAAGCTCTTGTTTATTATTTGCACTATTTGCTTGCGTTTTTCTTCGACCATTTTCCTACGCTGGTCCGTGGTAAGGTTCAGCTCCCCTCGAGCCAGTATCTGCTTTGCCACCTCTATGGAATCAGTGGTACGAAAGTGTTTTGTCATTTTTTCACTTGACGCCCTGGAGGCTTTGTTGGCGTCAGAATAGATTTCGTCTGAAACTAGTACGCTTGAAATGTCCGCGCGCTTGCCCAGCTTGTACTCAAGCGCCGGGTCAGGCTTGACGAGAAGTTCGAACTTGTCACCTTCCACCGTGAGCCGGACTATTGTGAACTTTGCGTCTGTCATCTCCCTGCAACTACCGGATCATTTCGAAGGAGTATTTATGCGTGTACAAGTTCTCTCCAAATTCTCGCAACTTTCGGTAGATTTTTAAGGATGATTTGGCTTGCTTTGCCAATAGTGGCTTCTCCTTCCGTTGAGGTTGTCGAAAAATCCAGTGAGCGAATCGTCGTAAAGTTTAGCAACATGCCAAGGCAATATGTCAACTCGCTGCGGAGGCTTGCGATAAGCGAAGTCCCCACGCTGGCTATTGACGACGTGGTAATGCTCGAAAATTCTTCCGTAATGCACGATGAGGCGGTGGCACATCGCCTGGGACTCATTCCGCTCAGGACGGATCCAGGAAGATTCGTAATGCCACACGAATGCGACTGCAAGAGCACTCTTGGCTGCAGCAAATGCAGAGTCCTACTTGTGCTGGACTCTGAGGCAAACGAAAAAACCAAGGTCGTTTCTTCTGGCGAGCTCGTGTCTGAAGACGAGCTCGTAAAGCCGGTTAGCAAGGACATACCGATTGTGGTTCTGGCGCCGAACCAAAAGTTAAAGTTCGAAGCGTATGCCAGACTGGGCACCGGGAAGGACCATGCCAAATGGCAGCCGACGTCAGCGGCAGTTGTAAAAGACGGCAAGGACGAAGACGAGATCATACTTTCGCTAGAATCCAACGGCGCGTTGACTGCGGAAGAGATCCTGCTTTCAGCAGCTGAGAAACTCGCTGCAAAGGTAAAGTCATTCAAGCAGGCTGCCTCTTCGCTGAAAATTCCAAAGAACGCCTAGGTACATTTATTTGGGGAGCTTTTGATACGAGTGGACGTAACGAACGGAAATGTTTGCTAACTCGATGCTTGACAGCACGGTGTGGACTCTTCGTCTGGCTTTCAAAAAGAACAAGGCCCCGATCTGGCGCGCATTGGAGGAAGAGCTGGCAGGGCCGAGGGCAAACAGAAGGGAAGTCAATGTGGGCAGGCTTTCAGAGATCACAAAGGCGGGGGAAGTGCTGGTCGTCCCAGGAAAGGTTCTGGGTACTGGAAGTTTGGGTCACAAAGTCACGCTCTGCGCGTATTCGGTTTCAGAGAATGCAGCAAGAAAGGTAATCGGTGCCGGCGGCAAGGTAGTGACGTTTGAAGAGCTGATAAAGAAACATCCGGATGGCAAAGGGGTGCGAATCGTTGGCTGAGCAAAAGACAGCGAGTAGGCAGCAAATTGTCGTAGACGCCGCCAACTGCGTTGCTGGGCGCATGTGCTCGCACGTTTCGAAATTACTTCTTCAAGGCAACAGAGTCGCAATAGTAAACGCAGAGAAGGCAATGCTCTCAGGGGACCGATACAAGACGATTCAACTCTACAAAGAGCATCTCGAGATAAACTCTGTTACGAACCCGATTCATGGTCCTTTCCATCCAAGACGGCCCGATACTATTCTTTCAAAGATGGTTAGAGGAATGGTTCCCAAGAGGAAAACAAGCGGTGTTGAGGCTCACAAACGGCTCCGGGTATTTATCGGAGTTCCAGAGGAAATGAAGAAGTCAAAGATAGAGTCCTTTGAGGATTCAAAGATCACAAAGCCCGAATCATACTACATTACGATGGGAGAGGTTGCCAAGCAGATAGGCTGGAAAGGATTGTAGGAATGACAAACAAGATCGAACTTTACCCGGGTCAGAGAAAATCGAGCAGGGCCGTCGCGACCATAGCTAAGGGAAGTGGCAGAGTCAGAGTAAACAATTCACCAGCAGAGCTCATTGCCCCGGACGTTGCCAAGGAACTTGTCCTGACCCCGCTTACGCTTGTCGGTGAGTTGCGGAATCGAGTCGATATCAATGTCCAGGTCAGCGGAGGAGGTTTCATGGGTCAGGCCTTTGCAGCTGCTGTAGCAATCTCCAGGGCTATGACAGGTCAGGAAAAGGGCGGGAGAGACCCCAGGGATCACCCGTTTACAAAGAGTGTACGCGAGGAAATAAGGAGAAAGATCACCGAGTATGACAGGCATCTCCTTTCAGGCGATAGCCGTCAGGCAGAATCGAAAAAGTTTGGCGGTCCTGGCGCAAGGCGCAGAAAACAGAAATCGTACCGTTAATTCATTGTTAAAACTGCTTTTCTTACGCTCATTATGCAACAAAAGCGTTGTATAACTTGTTGCATAATCGATTAGCCCGCAAAACATCATTATCACTAAATTTTATGAAGCAAACAATCAAGTATAACTATAAAATTTTCCGACTTTATTATTTGTAATATGGTATATCTATCCCCCTACCACGTCAGCATTTCTTGACCCTAGCTAATCAATAACTAGAATGAATCGCTTTGCCGTCTATTATTGCCAATACCACTTCGCCGTTTGCAACTTCAACATGACCTTCATGTGATCTGCCTTGCGAATCCCTCACAGAAAATTCAACATGATACTCGCTCTCAGTTTCAGCAACTACCATATCAGTGTGCAGATCGAGTTCATTAGCTATGTGGATTCCAAGCTCTGGTAATTTGGCAAGCAAAAAACTCCTTGCTGCAGCAACTGCATTTGCTGAGCCATCAAATTCTTCTTGTCCTTCAACGCCTACACTTGGTGTTGCGCCGTCTCCTTCAGACTTGGGTGTTAGCATTAGTTTTGCCACATAGTTGTCGGTGTTGACAAACGTGACATTGCTGCTAAACTCCCGCATGCTTGTATATGGAGTGTCGATGCTTGTAGCAGTCCGGTTCTGACCGTTCTCTTTCCATGCAATTATGGGAGCGTTTACAACATTCCCAGTCTTGTTTACAGTCAGCTCGCCATTTCTCTCTGCTTGCAGTATTTCTTCTTCAGATATCAGTACTCTCGGCATTGCACCCTCATTCCATGTCACAAGATAGGGCACGTGCAAGGTGCTGTACCCTTGCTGGCCGGGAACCGAATCAAACACGTCTATTTGGAACATGAAGGGTCCTCCGCCATAGGGTCCGGAGCCAGGAACGCCGTTTGTGAACACATAAACCTTAGAGGCGTTTGCTTCCGATGACATATTCACCAGCTCTGGCACATGCAGAGTCTGGAAATTGACCATCCTAGTCATCATTTGCGCCATCTTTTCATCAGAAACTTCGGTGTGGATGAAGAACACCTTGCTGCCGTTGTAATAGCCATCAATCAAGGGAATCGTAATCGGAGCATCAGAGTTGAATGGCTGCTGGCTCATATTTCCCATCAACCCAGTCATATTCATAGAAGGCATCATTGATTGATTGCCTGACATAGAACCCATCGACTCCATGCTCTGATTATCCATCATAGAAGGCATAGATGCTTGGGCCTTTTCTTCCGTTGCAACTGGATATGATGCCAATCCTATGAAAATTCCGGCAAGAATCCCAACTGCAATTCCTATAGAAACAAACAAGACAGTTTTTGACAGCACTGTCTATTCCAACTCATACTATAAGCACAGATAAACTACTTAAGTATACAGTATTTTGCTTGGATATGCGGCAAAGATCTAAAACTAAAAAGGAATATCTGCTAAAGAGCGATTAGCAGGTTAAAGGTATGGGCTAACAACATTTTAATTCCCAACAATCGTTTGTGACAATATGCAAAAAGGGCTTTTCATGATAGTCGCAGTAGCATTGATCTTCACCTGTATTGCCGCTGCTACCGTGGCACCTAGTTTTGGACAGATGGACGATCAGATGGAAATGGGTGATAATACAACTGCAACTACAAATGCTAGCTCGCCCATGACCTACAACTTGACTGACAGTAACGTTCAGGTCAAACTCTCCTGGCAGCCAGAAAGCATCAATACTGACGAGCCTACCAAGTTTACTTATGAATTTCTTAATGCGAGCACTGGAGAGCATCTTTCCGATGTATCCTATGCGGTGCACATGGCTTTAGACGGCGAAAGCGTTGGGCATGGTCATAATGGCACTGCACCTGAAGGGATAGGAACTTTCGAGCAGCAGTTTGACTCGCAAGGTTCACTCTCGATTGTCTTGGAGTCTATAAAGGTTGGAAATAGTGCCATAGACGGCGTTGCTCAATTTAGCATCAACGTAGTGCCTGAATTTCCCCTTGCACCAGTCATGATTGCTGGAGTCGTTTTGGGTGGCATAGTGGCAGCATCAAGGATATTCAAGACAAGATTGTAAAAGCAAAAGATCGTTCTGTTGCCAACCAATGTGGCGACAGTTAAAGAATATGCGCCGGAATTTCATGTACGGGCAGTAATCGGAGAGCAACAATAGTTCCTATGATAGCAGCCGCGATTATTGCCCATATGACAATTGATCGTCTCCTCATGCCTTGAAAAAGTCACCTAGGCGCTACTGTTACAGCCCTTGCCGTCTTTATCCCCTTTACTATGCCAAGCCCAAGGATTCCTAGCCCAACTATCACTCCAATTATGGGACCCGGAATCATAAGGTTCATGTTTGCTAGAGGGAGTATCATAAGGAATATTCCACTTGCTGCCAGCAATCCTGCTACGAGATACGATCTCTGCTTCCCTGACACAAGAAATGCCGCTGCCGAAAGTGGAATGACACCCATAATGACCACTGCCGCAAATCCTCCTGCCGGCAGCGTCTTTGGACTGCCTAGCATGTTATTCCCTATCAATCCTTGGTTCATTCCTTGCATCTCTGACTCGGACATTCCTTCCATCTGCGAATCCGCTGCCGGGCCGCCGTGCATCTGTGACCCTTGACCGAACTGGCCGCCGGTTATTGCTTCCATCAGTGGTGTAAACATTGACATGAACAGCATGTGGCCTTCCTCCGCCTGAGCTGTCTGCAGCAACACCGGGGCACCTAGCACATAGGTCAAGACAACGGCAAGTGTGGCCGCTGCCAATCCAATTGATAACACGCGCCTCAAGTTTGTCATGTTCACATTCACTAATTTGGTTATTATCTAACTTCACTAGATATTAGATGAACTAATATATTTATCTGTTTCAATATAGTAATTGGTCATGGAGAAGGAAGAACTCATTCAGGATATTATTAACAAGCGTAGAGAGATGTCAACTTCGACAATATTGTTCCATCAGGCCGTAGCAGATGTAATTGGACTTCACATTACTGACCATAAATGTCTGGATCTTATCCGCTATTATGGAGCCATGCCAGCTGGCAGGCTTGCTGAACTGACTGGCTTGACCACTGCTGCAGTGACAGGAATTATTGACCGGTTGGAACAAGCCGGATATGTAAGAAGGGTACATGATCCAAAGGATAGACGTCGAACCATTGTCGAGCTTGTTCAGAACAAGAAACTGGAAAGGAAAATTGAAATGATCTTTGGTCCCTTCCATGAAAAAATGCGTAAACTTTTGTCCCCATACTCAGAGATTGAGCTGGCATTCCTGCTTGACGTACTGACAAAGAGTGTGGAGCTGACAGACGAGGAATCAAAAAAATTAAGAACTCTGGAAAAGTAATCTTCTATGAAGTGACTTGAATGGTATTTCGGCTTTCAAGTAATACTTCGGGGATTGTACTGGTTGTTCGGGCTTTGTACTAGTTTATAGCATTTTACAATTGTAAACTACTGTTGCTATATAGCCAGCTTTCCATAGGAGAGGTCGATGCAAGGACACGAACATCATTCCGAAATGCAACACGCGCATCACGGCGGCAGCCTGAAGTGGGCAACGGCGAAACACGCTCTCAGGTGCCTGATTGGGTGCAACATTGGCGAAGCTGCGGGAGCTGCAATAGGTTTCCTGCTTGGATGGGACATGTATTCAACGATTGCTCTAGCCGTTGGATTGGCATTTGCAGTTGGTTATCTGTTCACAATAGTTCCGATGCTTAGAACAATGTCATTAAGACAGGCTGCAAAAGTCACAGTAGTTGGCGACACTGTAAGCATAGCCGCAATGGAGACTGTAGAAATTTCGTTAGCGCTCATGATACCAGGATTCATGCACTCTGGACTGACAGATGCGTTATTCTGGATGGGACTTGGTATCATATTGCCAGCAGGCTATGCAGTAGCATACCCCGCCATGTACTGGGCAATGAAGCGCGAACAAAAGAAAGGGTTGATGCAAGAATCGCATCACCATTAACTTAATTTTTCTCACGTACTCCTACTGAAAAATATTAGCTCTGTGATATATGCGATAATGACCGTAGGGAATGCATGGCTAGTGCCGCAACTCTCCAAAATACAAAATGGCAAAGCTGCATAGATGCCTGCATGAAGTGCACTGAAGCCTGCGAATTTTGTGCCACTTCTGATCTGAGAGAACAGGATGTCAAGATGATGGCAAGCTGTGCTCAGATAAACAGAGAATGCGCTGAAGTATGCTGGACTGCATCTTCTTTAATGTCAATGGACAGCCAGTTCGCAAAACAGTTCTGCAAGCTGTGCGCTGACATATGTGACGCATGCGCTAGAGAATGTGATAGGCACAACGTTGACCACTGCAAAAGATGCGCGCAGCAATGCCGCAGCTGTGCCGAAGAATGTAGAAGGATGGCTCGATAATTAGAGCCATTCACAAATTTTTTCTTACAGAGCGAGATGTTCCTCCTGGCAAGATCTGTTAGGTGGATTCTAACGAGCACTATATCTGTAACTGTTCATCTATCTAGTGTTACATGAGTCTAGCGACCGACATTGTTTGTTCGTTAGGCCAATGCTGGATAGGTGAAGGTATAGATTAATTCATTGTTAAAATGGCTTTTCGCAAGCTCGTTATGCAACAAAAGCGTTGCATGACTTGTTGCGTAATCGATGATCCTGTAAAAAATCAATAGCACTAAATTTCATGGAACAAACAATCAAGTATAACTATAAAATTTTCCGACTTTATTAATTGTTATATGGTATATCTATCCCCCTACTAGGTCAGTGCTGCTGTCAGTTCTAGCGATATGGTACCCAGAGGTATAGCGGTGGCTTTTAACCCTGTCATACTACACGGAGTGAATCCTTAATTTCTTCTTAACGGATATTCCCTTTTGAGCTTTTGATACAATTCATCGCCACATATCCAAGGAAAGTCTGGAATTCCAGCGACTTTGATATGGCCATCAATAATGGTTGTCGGCACTGATGTTATTCCGTAATCTCGCATCTTTTTCTTAACGTCATCAGTCATTTTATTTACGTCATGGATAGTTTGTGAGCAGCCTTTGCACTTGCCGATCTCAAGCTCATCAGTTATATGCCTGCATAGAGGACATCCAGCAGAAAATATCTCAATAGTGTGTGCCTGCTTCATTGCATTCTTAATTCAGGCATTCAGGCATTTAAACAAGAGTGGTCACCGACACTCGGCAGAGAACCTTTATCCTGTCACTTTACAATTGTAAAGAACTAGATTAAAGTAAGGTTACATCCGAAATACTATCCAGCCTAGCCAATGCTTAGAATCCATTGCTGCGTTATATTTGCAATGCTATTGTTCTTCTTTTTGCCAAACCAATGGGTGCTGGCGCAACCTGCTACTTCCAAGGATTTTGTGACCTACGAAAGGCAGAGCGGCTTTATCAAAGAGTTCACAGTCCCCTTTAACGAAATTGGACTCAGAGGAATCACTACAGACAACCAAGGAAACGTATGGTTCTATCACTCTACCAACGTGATAAGCACCATAGTCTCTTTCGATCTAACTAGCAGCGAGTTTGCCAAGTTTCCGGTCGAAGGCGAAACGGTTGCTGATGACCCGATAATAAACTTGGCTTCTGCCCTGCTTGCTTTCGACAGAAAAAGAAATGAGGTATGGTTCACAGATGCTCGGACAAATTCTATAGGAAAACTGAATGTAGCAAGCAGACAAATCGAACTGCTGCAAATTCCTACGGATAATTCAGGACCTATGGGGATTGCCCTGTCGCCCGACGGCGGCAGTGTATGGTTCACTGAGATAACAGGCGATAAGATAGTAAACATTGACGTCGAATCAAACAAGATAACAGAATATGTAACAGGAGAAGAGAGCGGCCCGGCACTTTTAACTTTCGATGAACAAGGTATTCTGTGGGTTACGCTATCGTTTTCAAATAGCGTTCTGCGAGTTGACCCGCAATCTCCTTCCACCATGACTGAACTGAAGCTGTCAGGAGAAGATACATTCTCACCTTTGGGTATCGCAGTTTCCAATGATAGGGTCTACGTCTCTGACCACGGCTCAAGCAGGGTGGTTGTTACAGACACAGGCTTTGTCAACTACATCTCGTACTGGACTTCTCCTTCAACAGCATTTCCTACAACTCTTCCAAGCCAGGTCGTGGCAGATAAGCACGGAAACATTTACGTCCCCCAGCATGGAGGGAACCGCATTTCTATAATCGATAAAACGGGTGTTATGGCAGAATACGAAATACCGACAGGTCCCTTGGCAACCGCTGTCTTCATTGCTGCTTCTGATGATGGAAAAATCTGGTTCACGGAGTGGGCATCAAACAAGATCGCCTATTTAGATACTGCAACACAGGTTCCATTCACGCTCGGTGTCGAAAAAACAGCAGTGACTTTGGACGCAAGCAGGCCGCAGAGCATTGTCGTTTCTCTTAACTCTTCAGATATAGCAAGCCCTGTATCTCTTTCAGAGGTTGAAATAGGTCTTACTGGAATGACCGAGTCTGCTCTTAGGGGCGTAACATATGAGGCTCGGTCACCAAGGGTGAATCTGCAGCAAGCCAGATCAGCCGATTCAGAATTGGAGATCCAAGCTCAGAAAGACGCAAGACCGGGCGACTATGTTACCATGGTAAGAGCATTTGCTCCAGAGCAAGATGGACTGATCATCTCAAAGCTCTATCCTGTCGAGCTGGTTCTGGATGTTCCAGAACCCACAAGTCAAGGCAATAATGTGATTCAGAATCAGCCGATCTCAGACAACCTAATCCAGGATGTGCTGAGAATAGGAGCTCCATTGGGAGCAGTGGTATTGGCTGCATTTGCGATATACAGATGGAGAAAGGCCAAAAAGATCAAAAGTACAGGCTAGCAGCATCCTCCACCGCCGCTATCTCTCTTTTCCATATCCCCCTTCATTTTCACTTCAGCATACTGGCTGGCATGCTCTTCTGCACAGAAATATTTACCGAACCGTTTGATCGCAGTAGTCTTGTCAACGTCCATCCAGCAAACAGGACAGTGTTTTTGCAGTAAACCAAGCATGTGATTCGTACAACTGCAATATAGATAAACAGTGTAGTTTACAAGTGTAAAGTAACTATTTGTTACTTGCAGAACTGTGGTTTTACAAATGTAAACTATATCCTTTATCTAGGCTACTTCGTAAGTGATTAGCAATGTTCAAAGACCCAGAATGTAAAAATGATGGTAGACGAAAAGAAGGCCAAGTTTGTGTCCTCCGCGGGTGGAAAGACAACATATCTCTGCTCTGGAATGTGCAAAAGCGAGTTTGACAAGAATCCGTCAAGGTATGGATACTTGAATACGGCGTCTTTCATAGGAGTATTTAGAGTGAATCTGGAGAAAATCCTTTATAGGAAAATGCAAGCTTGCAAGGTGAGCTGATAGATGGGCAGGTACGAGAGAGAGAAAAAATCAGCACCTGAAGGGGCGAAGTCTGGTAGAGCTGCAACAAACTGGTCACTTGCTTACGTGGCTAGCTTGGGTGGATGGGAAAACACGGAAATATTGAACAAGTGCTATGGCGGAATACCTGAGCATATTAAAGCACAGATTGCAAAATCCCTACATGTAAGATTTGATACGATGAACCTGAATACGTCGGCAATGATTCAACCTGTCAAATTCTTGTAGACTTCTAATCCGTACCTTCTCATCGTTAACAGCCAGCGTTAATACGTCTTTTTTCTCGTACACAAATGGTTGTAGCTGCAATCATCAATAACTGGATGTCTATTCCAAGATATTCCAAATTGTTTGTACACTCAAAATTCAATACCAAATTTTCCCATCTATAGGGACGATGCCAAACATGTCTCAAAAAGGCAAACAAAACATAACTACGGCAGCGATATTGGCAATTGTTGCTGCAGTGGCGATAGGTACAACGACATCATCAATACCAAATGCATATGCAGCCACAAGCGGCAGAGCACAATGCTGTACAGCAGGTGACTTTACAACTACATCCACAACTTATGTGGATGTAACAGGATTTACTCTGACCTTCAATACAGGCTCAGGCCACTCCAAGAGCACAGCAACCTTCACCTTCGGAAACCTTTCACCCTCATCACTGAACGGCCAATATGCCCGTCTGCCAAAGGATGGAACAGAACGGAATTTCGTATGGACGGCAAACCAGCTACATGATGCTGGCGCATTGAATTCTGCGGATAGTGTGACCGCAGCATCTCATACATGGAAAGTCCAGCTCAAAGTTCTGAACGGCGGTACTGCAGACATTTACGCAAGCACTGGTGTTCTGGGCGTGACGGCAGCAGATTCGTAACAGGGGTAGAAACAAAATGAAAACAAAAACAAAATCGTATATTGCAATAGGGATGGCAGTAGCAATACTGTCCTCATTCATTGCGATACAGTCAATTGTAAATGCACCGGCAGCAGCTCAGGCACCTGCAAGCAACAACGTAGTTGTCTATATCTTCAACAGAGACACATCAAAATTCCAGTGGGCCGGCGATCTGGAATCTAAGGTAAGCGCTGCTATTGGAGTCAATACTGTAAAGGACAAGAACATCGGTGCTAGCAAAACAGGGGTTTACGATGCATCTGACAAGCTTGTGAATGGAGCGAGCGTGCAGTTTGTCATAGACCCTTCAGTAACCAAGGCAGATGGCACTCCGCTTACAGTCGCGGACATTCCAATTGACATGGCGTATGGAAATGGTGTCACAGTAGGTGGAATACAGCTGGCAAGTGGAGAGATAGTTCCTACAATACACTTCGTCTTCAGTGCCTCCGATGCTGCTACAGTAGATAGCAACTTGGGAAAGGTCAGGCAAGCGCTTGGAACTGAATCGCCGGTGCCTCAAGGCTACATAAGATAGAAGAAATGAAGGATAAAATGACTGGTTTAGGACCAGTCCTCACTTTTTCTTTTCATCGGATTTAAATTAGCGGAGTTCTGCAATGTCGCAAATAAGGAGTAATACTGCAGGAATTGCCATGACCAGCTTCATAATTACAGTAATTGTAAGTATGACATACTACCAATATATCTATGTTCCAGAAGCTAACAGGCGTCCTATCCTTCCTGAAGAGATACTAAATCCTCCGGAAGTTACAAATGTCAGAATTCTGAAGGATTCGTTTTTACAGTCCAATCCAAAAAATTTCGAGCCGAAATCTGCTCGTGGCATCATGGGCGTATCAAACAAAGTTATCTGGACAAATGGAGATACCTTCGCACACACTGTCACTTCAGATGAGCCTGCCTATTTGGACCAGATTAACGGTAAATTTGATTCCCTTTCACAAGAAGGCGCTATTCTGCCTGGAAAAACCTTTGAGTTCACGTTCACAAAAGTTGGCACATATCGCTATCATTGCGAACCCCATCCGTGGATGGAAGGAACGATCGAAATAGTTGAGAATTTCTCCTAGCCTATCTGCTGCCAGACCTTGAATGCTTCGTAGGCAAACAGAATAGTCCCTGCTACTGCCAAGACAATTACAAAGGCGCTATCCCTCCCTATCACTATTGGTGCAGTAGTGAAATACATTATCGAAAAAACTGCAAAAAATGCAGCGTAAAACAATAGCCGCGGAAAGCGAATTCTTCCAAGATTCATAAAGAGATCCATAATACCAACATTCACTTTTTTAGTTGCAATGTACCGGCCATGTTCATCTTTCGCAGCCAACCCGACTTTGCAGAGTTTGTCAAGATGATGGACAGCCACATTGACGCTGGAGTAGTTTAACTTCCTCTGCACCTCCCTTGCGCCTATTGGTTCAGAAGAATCAAGTAGTGTAAGATAGACCTTCAGGGTCTTTCCCTGCAATGCCTCCTTAAGCTCGGCATCCGTCGATGCGCTGTCCCCAGTGGACATGTTAGTGTACAAGTATTTACCCAATTGTCGGAATAATAAACAAACCTCCGATCCAATACTGATACAGCCTGTACAACAACGTAATTGGTATTTGTACAGACCATACAAACATTATGATAAAGTATCCATCCCACGTAAGTATAGGTGCATATGAGCGGCGACAATAATAGCAGAAAGTCCAAAAAGGTACCAATCGTAGCAGCTATAGTAACAGGTATCGCGTTAGCAGTGGCAGCTGGCGTAATTATTAACGCAACTGTTCCAAGAAATTCATTTGCATCTGATATACTCCATCCGCCCCAATCAGTTACAGTCACGATTCCTGCAAACGCAAGTATTCCTGATTCCAATCCAACTTTTAGCCCTAAAGAGATCACGGTGGTGCTAGGAGTTAACAGCACAGTAGTTTGGATAAATCATAGTAACTCTCCCGAACGTGTCATAGGTGAGGATGTAAATGCGCCAGGAGACTTTGGAAAAATACGTAGCCTAATTGAGGCAGGAGGAGGGACTTGGGCTTTTACTTTTACAGAAGAAGGAACATACAATTATCTCAGTGATATCCATCCGTGGCTTAAAGGCACAGTAATTGTAAAGAGGAGCTGACCAGACAAGATGAAAGAAAATAGGTCCGTGCCTATAACATTTCGTATCTATGCTGATTCACTTCAGATTCTCAAGGAACATGCAGATAGAGAAGATCTATCATCCAATACCCTACTTAACAAAATACTCAAACGCTGGATTGGCTTCGAACTATCGATACAACCACTGAATCCAATAATACTTCCATCAAGCTTTTTTGTCAGCCTACTCGACACTGTGAGCGAAGAAGACTGGGAGATTCTAAAACAGAAACTGATTCCAGAACTGGTAAAGTCCTTATTCTCATTAGTCTATGACACTAGTAGGCCTGAAGAGTTATTCAGGCATCTGGAATTCATGTCCAGGTATTCAGGCTGGTTTTCTTTGCAGGTGTTCAAGAATAATGGACTTGGTGATATTGTAAAGCTTCATCCTTAAGCACAATCATGGAATAAAATGGTCTCTGTTTCTTAAAGAATACCTGCAAGATATAATTACAGCATACTATCGAAATTTGCCCATTAGCTTTGAAGCAAATGAGGAATATGTGTTATTTGCCATTAGAGCCATCGAGCAATTGAGTCTGTCCAAGGTTATTTGTGCTTCAAACGATGGTCGTTCTATGAGTTAGACTTCCTTACCGAGGTCAGAGAAAACAGCCATAGGTTTCCTATATGAGTAGTCATACTTTATCTTGTAATACTCGAGCGTGTATCCTCTGTCATGTTGTTCGGAAGCGATGTGTCCAGTCATTAGCTCAAGTGAGCCATTGTTGCCAGCTAGACTCAGAGCTTTTCCCACCTTTAACTCATCCAGCAGAGTGTCGATGGCTGAAATATCGCCAATTTCTCTTATGAGTTTTAGCCGCGTGTTGTTAAGCTTGTTTTCTACTATTGATGGCATCCCTTTTTCAAGGAGTCGGATTTGAACAAAACCAATTTTCCAATTAGGATCTGTATCGGAATATTTTACTAAGCATGTCTTGAGCTCGTATGACTTCCACAAGTTAAGGGACTTTATCTTACTTCTAAAGTCTTCGAGAGCTTGAAAACTGTGATTCAAATTGGCTAGATTAGACTAGATAATAACGTAAAGGTTGCGGTCATACACCGCTTCCCTATTTGTTGAAGTGTCCAATACCCATCAAGAATGGTCGTAATGTTAACTTATTGCGATGCCCATCATGGAACACTGTATTATCCATTTTATGTCATGGGTTTGGCAGAATTTGAACCAGATATCTGCCGGTTTTTGTTGCATATATTATTACCCCTAGTCTAACTGCGTCTCGTTATGCAACAAATTACCAGTTTAATTCTTTAGCCTGAGCAAGCAGAACCGAGACTATGCCTTGCCGTCTTGCAACGTGTATACCCGATAAAGTTTACCAGTTTCCCGGTCGGTATACTTCCATTCGTCAGGGCTGTATCTTGCTTCCTTGTATTTTGCCCTTATGTTTGGGTGCAGCATCTTGTATACATCCTCGCCTATAGAGATCCTGTTAGGGCTCGTAAGGGACGTAATCTTTGCGGCAATGCTCATGCAGTAACCGAGAACGTCAATTTGCGAGCTTTTGTCCTCGCCGTACTGGACTATTACGTTCTCCCCCTCGTCAAGCCCTATTTTCACGTTCAGCTCTGGATAGTCATACTGATTGAGGATGGGATTGATCCCGTTCTTGATTACTGTTATCATTGATTTCGCACACTGGACTGCCTTGTCGCATGCGAGTAGCTTGTTGTAGCTAGCTGGAAAGAACGCTATTATGGCATCCCCTACATACTTTAGAACGTAGCCTTCATGGCTGTAAACGACAGAGGACATTTCATAGGTAAACGCGCGAATTATCGTCACGAGCTTGTCTATCGGAAGAGTCATGCTCATGTTGGTCGAGCCTACTAGGTCGGCGTAAAGTATCACAAGCGGTATTTTCGAGCTCACATGGTTTAGCAGGTATTCTTGGCCGGGTTTCAAAGAAGAGTCATACTGGAAGTGTCGTTTGAGGGCGCGCCACAATCTGTCCTGAGTCTCTGAAACGAGTGTTTCTGAATCGATTGCGGTTGTCCGCTGCCCTCTTTGGCCACTCATCATCATGTTGAAGAGGGCCTTTTTCGTCATGTCCTCACCCTGACCCAATTCATCCCCCTTTTCACCATCCTGGCTCTGCCTTTCTGCCCTGGGGACCAAGTTTATGGTTTAACGGATGCAATTGTGTCATTTAAACGTCATTGAGAGTATATTAGGCAGCCATTATCACCTGAATGACGGTAAAAAAGATGAGGCTGCCGTTCAAAGGCGATGACTATTTTTGCCGCAAAGTTAATCCGGCTTTTGAAAGTCTGCAGGGCACATACCTGACCGCCATTGGTCCTTCGATCAGCATGCAGCAGGTGAGCGCAATGCTTGGAGACGGCACCGTTACCCAGGTTGCCACTTTCGATCCCAAAAAAGTGCAAATATTCTTTCAGCAGCTCGCCAATTCTCTCAAGGAGAGGGATTGGGCGTCTTCAGAGATTTCCAGGTCGCAGACCGAAGACCTGCACAGGCTATTCTTCCAGACGACCAAGCAGTCAGGCAAGTACCACCTGTCGGGATACTTTGGCATTCAGTTTCATGCATTGCCCTACTACAGGGTGGACAAGCGGGTAATAGAAATACAGAAAGAACTGGCGGCGATCGCGAATGAAGCGGGGTCTGTATTCGCGGAGATGTCTGGTGCTGCAGACCGAGCGCTATTCACCGAGTTGGAAAAGCGCGGATACGCAGATCTAGAGTTCCAGGAACTGTTCACGAAAATGTTCGATGATGAAAGGCTTGTAGAACAGCTGGACAACAAGGCTACAGAGGTAGAGCAAAGGTTCCCTCAGTTCGAAGAAATGCGAAAAAAGAAAAGCGCCCTCTTTGGCGAGCTGAACGACCTGCTCATGGAGCTCTATCAGACCTCTGCAGTATCGATCGACCACAATAGACTGATGCAGGGAGAGGAGGGCGTTACGGTATATTTCGACATAGAGATCGTCAAGAACCAAAAAACCAAGAAAAGGGAAGCATTCGTGGATACGTCATCAGTTCCAGAGGAATGGGCCGATAGGCTTCATGCCGAGCTTTCATTTGTAGCCGAGACCTTACGGTTTCAGCCTAGCCGCAATCCGTAAAGCGTACAGTGATCAGCACGTTAAAGAAGCTAGGAACCCTCAAGGAATTCGGGCTGCTAGATTTCCTTTATTAGCTCCGCCACACTCCTCTTGGGTTTTGGCTGAAGCATCTTGAACGGATATCCAAGGCAGAGGATTGACGATGGTACCAGGTCAGTTCCAAGGGCCTGCATGGCCTTCGCTTCGTCTATCATTCCTATCCAAATGGAGCTGAGTCCAAGGGCGTGAGCAGCTAGCTGTGCATAGGCAGCCGCCAGAGTAGCGTCCTGAACCGAAAATTTCTTTATAACATCCGGCGGAAAATTCAACTTTACCCGTGAAGGATTCATGCAGAACACGAGCACGACGGGGGCGTCTACATATGGCTGCTTGTTCGCGGCTTCGACAAGCTTTAGTTTTACATCATGGTTCTTTACGTTGAAAATCTCGAACCCCTGAAATCCACCCGCGGTTGGCGCGGTGTCTGCCGCGGCGAACACCATTTCCAGCTTCCAGTCCTCGACTCCCCGATCCTCGAATTTGCGCTGCGACCTTCGGTTTAGCATGACATTGAAAATATTTGTCTGCAGAACGTCATCGATTTCAGACGGGACCTCTTCCTGTTTCGGGTAGATGAGGTTTGAGTTCTTTTGCTCGTCTCCGTACATTCGAGAGAAAATATCTGAAGGATACATCCCTGAAGTATTCGTATCTCCATGCAGAAAAGACTTTCCCTCTAAGGTGCAAGACTGAAATAGCGTGACCAGTCACTCTAGGGCGATAAGGACGTATGGTTCAGACAAAAAAGATGCTACTTCAACTAGAGATAGAGATTGATGTTCCCGTAGACATCGTCCAGGACAGCCGCAGGATCAAAGCAGTGGAGGACGGTCTTGGCCGGAGCGTCTCAAAAGGGCTGTACGACCAAGGGGTTTCTTTCCAGATAAAAAAGATAAGCTCCAAGATAAGGTAGAAAGGCAAGTTCCGGGCTTCTACTAGCATTCCAACGGCGACGCGTTATATGCCGAATTTCTGGATGATTGACGCAGCACAGGTCTAACCGGTCGTTTTCGCATTCCACGAATTAAGAGTAGGGAAATAGAATAAATATGATCTAGCCCGAACTTTGAACGTATGGAATGCGCAGTCTATGATACATATGTAACGAAGAAGGACGGAAAGACGATGCACTTTGATGTCGTGGTGGAAGCAAGCACACCCCACGAGAAGGCTATTGAATATGGCAAACAATATCTTGGTGCGTCGGGTCAGGCCGGACAAAAGATGACACAGGAAGAGTGTCAATTCTGTCATATTCAGGCCGCTCCGCCCTTCGTGGAGAACGCGATAAAGCAGAACGGCTACTGGATCCAAAAGATGGAAGGCTGTCCGCAGTAGAACCTTCCTTTTTTATCGTTCAAGCATACCCGTACGAGTATTGTATCGAAAGATGCGCAGGCACTACGCCCTGCCCTTCTATCCATCTCTCAGTTCCGGCTATTTCGTCTATCTTGTTTTCAAGCTGGATCAGGTTTTCAGGGCCAAACCCGTAACGATATATGATCTTCTTGGTTCCCGTTACCGCAATCGATGTAGTAGTCGATGGCAAATCTGTAGACGGGTCTTCGTATCGGTCCTGCAATGAAAAATAGTCTATCCTGTAGAATTCTTGAACAAGCTCGCGTATTTTTTCTTCAGTGATCTGGTCTGTGCGCACACCGGTCACGGCTACAAACGCAAATCCTTCGTACCTCACCGTTCCGTTGCCGTGGATTAT
>Ga0187893_10004485_pt1 | contig 26491 bp, 23 predicted proteins | sample MA1701074metaG_FD_139574 | JGI IMG/M metagenome (GOLD analysis project Ga0187893, IMG submission 139574) | White microbial mat communities from a basaltic lava cave in the Kipuka Kanohina Cave System on the Island of Hawaii, USA - MA170107-4 metaG ... | reverse complement strand
TCACTCGATGTCTTCACAGACCCAAATCCGCCGCGATCCGGGCGAGCTCGGTGCCGCGATCTTTCGCGGTCGCGAGCTCGCGCTCGAAGCGCGCCTTGTTCCAGATCTCGATGCGCGTGCCGACGCCGGCGATCACGACGTCTCGATCGAGCTCGGCGTACTCGCGCAGATGGGCCGGCACGAGCACGCGACCCTGCGCGTCGAACGGACACTCCTGCGCGCCGGAGAGCAGCAGGCGGCTGACCTGCTGGACCTCGGGCTGCACCTGCGACATGCCTTCGAGGCGTTGCTCGATCGCGTCCCAGCGCTGCGCGGAGTAGACCCCGATCGCCGACGCACCCACCAAGTTGGTGAGCACCGGAGGTCGATCGCCTTGGGCCAGCAGCTCCATTCTCATCGCCTGCGGGATCGCGAGCCGTCCCTTTGCGTCCAGCGTGTAGGTGAAGCGACCGCGGGCCATCTCGACGTTTCCGACGGTTCCCTTGGTCCGATTCAGCCTGGATCACCACAGATCCCCACTGAACCCCACCGATTGCGCTTTCTACCTCGCGACGGCGCGCTGATCAAGAATTTTCTGAGCGCGCGCGAGAATTTTCCAGTGCACAAGCAGTAGGCGAGTCGGCCTGAGCGCGATCTATTAGTTGGGGCGGCCCCCGGGGAGTGGCGGCCCGATCGCTCAGGCCGCTCCGACTTCGCGATAGCGCCCGCTGTGGACCGCGGCTGCGCGCGCGACGAGGCGCGCGGACAACGTGCCGGGCTCGAGTCCGGGAACGGGGGCGGGCGCCGGCGCCGCTGCGCAGAGCGCATCGATCAACGCGCCGACCCCCTCGCGCAGGCCGCTCGCGGCGTAGCCGCCTTCGAGCACGCACGCGACGCGCCCACCGCACAGCTCGTCCGCGAGCGCGCGCACCTGTGCGGCCATTCCCTGATAACCGCGCGCACTCACTTCCATGCCGGCGAGCGGATCGTCGCGATGCGCGTCGAAGCCCGCCGAGACGAGGATCAGCTCCGGCGCGAATGCACGCGCGATCGGCGCGAGCACGCGCGCGAACACCGCGAGGTATTCGTCGTCGCCGCAGCCCGCCGGCATCGGCACGTTCACGGTCGCGCCCTCACCGCGCCCGCTGCCGATCTCGTGCCACGCGCCGGTGCCCGGGTAATGCGGGAACTGGTGCGTCGAGAAGTAGAGCACCGAGGGATCGTCCTCGAAGCTGTGCTGCGTGCCGTTGCCGTGATGGACGTCCCAGTCGACGACCAGGATCTTGCCGACGCCGAGCTCCGCCTGCACCGCGCGCGCGGCGATCGCGATGTTGTTATAGAGGCAGAAGCCCATCGGGCGCGCCGTCTCTGCGTGATGCCCGGGCGGGCGAACCGCCGCGAGCCCGGCGTGCGCGCGGCCGCTCGCGACGGCGCGCACCAGATCGATCGCGCCGCCGGCGGCGAGCCGCGCGACCCGATCGCTCTCCGCGGACGCGAACGTGTCCGGATCGAGACGGCTCGGCGCGTGCGCGGCGGCCTCCGCGATGAGCGCGAGATGCGGCGCCGCGTGAATGCGCAGCAGCTCGTCGTCCTGCGCGAGGCGCGCTTCCAGCGCAGTGAGCGCTTCGCGGCGCGCCGCGAGCGCAGCGCCGACCGCGAGCAATCGATCCGGACGCTCGGGGTGCCCGGCGGGGCCCGAGTGATCGCGAAAGCGGGGATCCTCGACGACCGCGACGACGCGGGGGGCGTTCAGAGGCCGTGGGGAAGTGCGCGGGAAAGGCATGCACCGCTGCAGCGAGGCCACTGTTCGATCTCCGCTCGGCTCCTAGCGGACCCACTCCGCTCGGCCCACGCGAGCCGAAGGCTCGCGCGGCAACGCGGCGCGCGCCGCAGCGGCGCTCGCGTTCACCTCTCGCCCGCGCGCCGCAGCGCGGGCTCGCGCGGCTCGCCGCCTTCAGGCTGCGCCACGCGGGGGCCTTGTGCCGACGCCTCGCGCGCTTCGCGCTCCTCGATCAGGCGCGTCAACCGGTCGAGCCGCTCGGAGATCTCGCGCAGCTCGGAGCGGCGCGGAATGTCGAGCGCCTGCGCCATCCGCTCGAAGCCGCGCTGGAAGAGGCGCTCGATCTCCGCCGTGCCGGACGCGCTCTCCTTCGCGGCTCCGTTCGCGCTCATCAGACCGCGCAGGCTGCCGCGCAGCTCCTCGAGATCTTCGCGCGCGTCGTCGACGCCCTTGCGCACGCGCTCGACGATCGCGCTGCCGCCGCGCTGGAACAGCTCGCTCAGCAGCGAGCCCGGCACCGAGCGTCCGCCGCGCTCCGTCTCGACCAGGATCTGCGACAGCGTCACGGCGGTCATGTCCTCGCCGGTCTCGTTGTCGACGACCTTCACTTCGTCGCCGTTCTCGAGCAGCTCCGCGATGCCGCGCAGCGTGATGTAACGGCTCGCCGCGGTGTTGTAGAGCTTGCGATTCGCGTACCGCTTGATCAGGACGGCCATGGGCTCGCTCGCTGCGCGCGCCGCTGTCGGACGCTGGCTCGGTGCGAAGTCGGCCGACGATAGCGGCCGAGAATCCGCAGTCAGCCCATCGGCACACGCTCGCGCTGCTTTCCTAAAGCGCGCTCCCGGCGCGTCCGAAAAACCCTGCGCGGTGGGCCGCGTGAGCGGACGCCTGCCGGGAGAAGCGCGTGATCGTCGAATGCGAGAGCTGCCGCACCCGCTTCCGCCTGGACGACGCGAAGGTGCCTGCGACTGGCGCGAAGGTGCGCTGCTCCCGCTGCAAGACCGCGTTCATCGTGCACCGCAAGACCGCGTCGCGAGACGAAGCGATCGAGGAAGTCGTCGCCGAGGCGACGAACCCCGGCGCGACGCGCTCGCCCGACGTGACGCAGGATCTCTTCGACGTCAGCGCGTCGCGTGCGACGACCGGAGCCGTGGCGCCGAGCGCGGGGGCCGACGAAGAGAAATGGGAGTTCGACGACGACGCCCGTCCCGCGAGGCAGCAGGCGCCGCCGTCCGCGACGAACGAGGCGCCGCGCGGCGAGAAGGCTCGAGCGCCTGCGCTCGACGAGGAAGATCTCGATTCGCTCGGATCGCCATCGGAATGGAATTTTCTCGGCGCCGGGAGGGCGAGTGCGGTAGCGCCGAACGGCAGCCAGGAGCCGGCGAAGCCGGAGCCTCGAGCGGAGCCGGCGCCCGCGCCGGAGAAGAAGCGGAAGCCGCGCAGCGCGCGCGCCGCTGAGCCGCGAGATCCAGAGCCGAGCGTCGACGTGTCGATCGCGCACGCGGTGGATGACGCTCCCGCCGAGAGACCCGCGACGGCAGTGCGCGATCGGCTTCACGAGGCCACCACGCGTGTGATCTCGGGTGCGGCGTGGATCGCCGCCAGCGCGCTTTGCCTGGTGGGCCTCGTACTCGCACTGACGCCGCGCGCGCAGCTCGAAGCGGCTGCGAGCGCGCCGATGAACGCGACCTTCGACGGCGCGACACACCCGATCGAGGTGCACACGCTCGAGAGCGCGGTCGCGGGCCCGCTGGTCGTCGTGCGCGGCCAGCTGCCGGAGCGCGCGCTGCGTAGCGCCGGCGAGCAGGTGCGCGCGAGCTGGGTCGACGTGAACGGCGCGCGGCTCGAGAGTCGCAGCGCCCTCGCGAGCCCGCCGCGCGAGCCGCGCGCGCTGCGCGAATCCTCCCTCGAGCGCCTCCAAGCCGCGCACGGCGCTCTCAGCGGCGGCGCGTTCGAGGTCGTATTCGACGCGTTGCCGAGCGGAGCCGCGGGCATTTCTCTGAAGCGCGAAGCCGTTCCGCTGCCGGTGGCTGCGGCCGCGCCGGCGCCGCCAGAGGACGCGACTACTTCTTCCCGTCTGTCACTTCCTCTTTCTTCGGAGTGACGTCGATCTCGTCCTTGCCGGACATGCCCGCGCGGAAGTTCTTGATCGCGTTGCCGAGGCCCGAGCCGATCTCCGGCAGACGCCGCGCGCCGAACAGCAGCACGATGATCACCAAGATCACGAGGAGCTCTGTCATGCCGAGTCCGGCGATTCCCAACATGTCGCGCAAGGTGCCGGGCATGCATGGTTGGGTCAAGGCGAGCGGGGCCGCCGCTCGCCCGGCGCGCTTCAAGGGCGTTTGCCGGTAGCTTGCGCGCGATGTCCATCTTCAAGGCCTACGACATCCGCGGCGTCGTCCCGAGCGAGCTCGACGCGGCCGCGGCCTACCGCATCGGCCGCGCCACGGCGCGCTTCCTGCGCGCCCGCCGCCTCGCGATCGGGCGCGACGCGCGCACGCACTCGCCCGAGCTCGGCGAGGCGCTCGTGCGCGGCGCGCGCGAGGAGGGCGCGAGCGTGCTCGACATCGGCCTCGCCGCGACGCCGATGCTCTACTTCGCAGTCGACGCGCTCGCGGCGGACGGCGGGATCATGCTCACCGCTTCGCATAACCCAGCTCAGTACAACGGCATGAAGATCTGCGGGCCGAACGCGGTGCCGATCGGCGAGGCGTCGGGGCTGCGCGAGATCGAGCGGATCGCGGGCGCGCTGCCGAGCGAGCCCGTCGCCGCTCGCGGCGGGCGCGAGTGCAAGGACATCGTCGACGCGTACGTGCGCCACGCGCTCGCTGTCGCCGGCACCGAGCCCGCGCCGCTGCGCGTCGCGATCGACTGCGCGAACGGAATGGCGGCGGTCGGCCTCGAGCCGCTGCTCGCGCGCCTCCCGCTTCGCGTCGAGCGGCTCTACTTCGAGCCGGACGGACGCTTCCCGAATCATCCCGCCGATCCGCTGCAGCTCGAGAATCTGCGCGACGTCAGCGCCGCGGTGCGCCGCGTCGGCGCCGACTTCGGCGTCGCGTTCGACGGCGACGCCGATCGTGCGGTGTTCGTCGACGAGCGCGGCGAGCCGGTGCCATCCGACCTGATGACCGGATTGCTCGCGCGCTCGCAGCTCGCGCGCGCGCCGGGCGGCACGGTGCTCTACGACCTGCGCTCCAGCTGGGCGACCGCGGAAGAGATCCGCGCGGCAGGCGGCGTCCCGCAGATGTGCCGCGTCGGTCATTCGTTCGTGAAGGCGCAGATGCGCGAGAGCGGTGCCGTGTTCGCCGGCGAGCTTTCGGGTCACTTCTACTTCCGGTTCTCGGACCGACTCGTCGCCGACGACGGCATCGCGGCGTTCGTCGCGCTCACCGCGACGCTCTCGCGCGCGAAGCAGCCGCTGTCGGAGCTGATCGCGCCGCTGCGCCGCTATGCCGCGAGCGGCGAGATCAACCGGCACGTCGCCGACCCGAAGACGATCATCGACGAGATCGCAGCGGAGCACGCCGGCGCTCGCGAGAGCTCGCGGCTCGACGGCCTGCTCGTCCGCTACGACGACTGGTGGTTCAACCTGCGGCCGTCGAACACCGAGCCGCTGCTGCGTCTCAACCTCGAGGCGAAGACGCGCGCGCGCATGGAAGCCGAGCGCGATCGCCTGCTCACGCGCATCGGCGGCCGCCCCTAGCAAGCGGCGCGCAGCGCCGCTTGCGGCTCGCGATCAGCTCGGCTGCTTCGCCGCGAGCTCCGCGTCGAGCGCGCGGCGGAACTCGTCGATCGGGATCGCTCCCGAGTACGGGACGCCGTTCACGAAGAACGCCGGCGTGCCCGTGACGCCGGCGGCTTGCCCGGCCGCGACGTCCGCGTCGACGCGGGCGCGAGCGCGCCCGTCCGCGACGCACGCCTGGAAGGCGGCGACGTCGAGGCCCGCGTTCGTCGCGTGCGCGACGAGCTCCTTTTGCGCGAGGCCCTTTCCGTCGCCGAACAGCTGCGCGTGGTATTCCCAGAAGCGGCCCTGCTCGTCGGCGCAGACTGCAGCCTCGGCGGCGCCGCGCGCCTTCGGATGAATGCTCTCGAGCGGGAAGTGGCGGTACTCGAAGCGCACCCTGCCGGCGTACTCGCGCAGAATCTGTTCGACGACGGGCTCGGCGCGCCGGCAGAACGGACACTCGTAGTCGCTGAATTCGATCACGGTGACGGCCGCGTTCGCGGGGCCCTTCGCGTGGCCGCTGCCTGCGATCGCGACGCGCGGCTGCTCGAGCAACGTCTCGACCCTCGCCGCCGCACGCAGCTCGGCGACGAACGCTTGCGCCGCCTCGGTTCCCTTCGTGCGCGCCAGGTAGTCGCGAATCCCGGCCGCCTCGGTTTCGAGCTTGCGCTCGCCCCACTCGGCAGCGTGCTGCTGGTAGAACGCCTTCACCTCCTCGTCCGTCACCGCGACGCGCTTGGCCGCCTCTTGATCGAGCAGCGCATCCGGATCGAGGTCGCGGCGCTCGGCCTCCGCGTCGATCAGGCGCTGATCGATCATCCGCGAGAGCCCGCGCTGGCGCAGCGAGAACACCTTCGCCGCGTTGCCGTCGTCGGTCTGGCTGCGCCAGAGCTCGTCCTTGATCCACGCGTCGAGCTCGGCCTGCGTGATCGTCTCGTCGCCGATCTTCGCGACCGGCGTGCCGCCGTCTTCGCCGGAGACGCTCTGCGGCGTGTTGCCGTTGCAGGCGAGCAGCGCTGCGGCGGCGAGCAGAGAGAGAACGTGCGAACGCAGCATGAGGACCTCGCGATGAGAAGTGCGATGCCTAGCAACCGGCCCGGCGGAAATCTGCGGAGCGCTTCACGTCCCCGTCGCGGCCTTCAGCCAGGCGACCAGATCGTCGGGCCGCTCGACCGAGTGGATCGGTTTCGCGGCCGGGGCTGCGGGCGGCTCGCGCTGCGGCGGAGCGGGCCCGACCACCGCGACGCGCGCGATGCGCGCGTCGAGCTGCGCGTGGGCGAGCGCGATCGGAGCGGACGCGCCGAATGCGACGCTGACGACGCCGGCGACCGGCTCGCTCGCTCGCTCCGCGAGCGCGTCGAGTGCGCGGGCGAGGTCGCAGACGGCCTGCGCGAGCAGCGTGCTCCAGAGCGCCGCGTCCGGGCCGCCCGCCGCGCCCGCGAGCGCGCGGCGCGAGAGCTTCGCGTTGTGGCGCTCGCCGTGGAGCGGAAGGTCGATCGCGACGGTCGTCAGCGCGGCGTGCGCCCAGCCTCGCGCCGCGTCGGCGAGCGGCGGATCGCGCGCGTCTCGCCCGAGATCGTGGAGCGCGAGCAGGAGCGGCGCTCGCTGCGGCGCATCCACGGGTGCCCAGATCCGCCCCGCGAGGCGGTCGCCGCGGCTCGTGCACTCGAAGCGCTGGAGCGCGACGCCGTCCGCCGTGTCGGGCGCCGAGAACCACGGCGCGAGCGGCTCGCCGGGCGGCTTTGCGATCGAGACGGGCTGCACGCGCGCAGCCTATCGCGCGCGCCGTCCGAGCGTCTGCACGACGCGGATCACGCTTCAGCGCGCTGGAGCGCCGCGCTCAGCGCGCCAATAACAGCTTCCGCGCCCGATACAGATGCGACTTGATCGCGTCGCGGCTGACGTGCGCGTCGCGCGCGATCTCCTCGATCGGGACGTCTTCCAGGTGATGTAACCGGAAGTACTCCCACTGCGACGGCGATAACTGCCGCGCGGCGCTCTCGAGTTGCGCCAGCCGCTCGTTGCGCTCGTAGGTCGCGTGCGGGTCTGCACCGTTCGCGTCGTCGTGCACCGCGCTCGCGGCGTCCGAGAGCGCGATGTCCGTCTCGCTCCACGGCACCGTCTCGGCGCGCTTGCGCTTGAAGCGATTCGCGATCGTGCGGCGCGCGAGCCCGTAGACCCAGGCGCCGAACGGCGCTTCACCCCGGAACGCGCCTAACGACGAGAAGGTCGCGATGAAGATCTCTTGGACCGTCTCCTCGACGTCCGAGCGATTCCCCACCCTCTTCTGCACGAAGCGATAGATGCGCGGAAAGAAGCGGCGATAGAGCGTCTCGAACGCCTCGCGATCTCCCGCTTTCACTTGCTCGACTAACTGCTCATCGCTCTCGGCACCCGGTAACCGCTTCAGCCCATTGGACATGCCAGCTTCCCCTTCCGCCTTCCCAAGCGTGCAAGTCGCCTCCCATCCCGAGCGTGTTGTGGCCCCCTCAGCCGGCGTGGTGACGAAAAAAGTCACCCGAATCCTCGAGAAGATGGGGAAGACGGCCCCAGGGGGTGAGCGCACGCGTGCTGCTGCGGCTGGAGCAGGAGAGCGAGCCGGCGAGCCGGCGGGAGGAGCGCGGGTAGGCCGGTCCCCAGCCCGGCGCGGAGCGCCGCGCGCGGCGTGACCGCTCCGAGCCAGAGCGCCCCGGCCCGCTCCATTCGCCAGCGCAGCGCGCTCTCTTGCTCGGGCGCCGAGACGCCGAGGACCGCCCAGCCGCGGCCGGGCAGCGAACCGTCCTCCGCCGAAATCACTGCGAGAACGCAGGCTTCGGGCGCAGCGACGCCCGCAACCCGGCTCGGGTCGGGCGCGCTCTGGGCTGCTCCGGCGAGCTGCGCGAGCTGGGTCGCCAGCGCGATCGCGACGCGCTCCTCGGGCGCGTGCGCGATGCGAATCCGCAGCGCTGGAACGGGGCCGACGGAGCGGCGCGGAGCGCTATCGAGATACGCGTCGAGGACCGTCTCGAGGCCGCGCGCACGACTCGTCAGCGGACGACCAAGAGCGAGTGGCGGCCGCCGAGCGGCGCGGCGGCCTGCTCGGGGTTCGCGGGATCTTCACGCCACTGCCCATCGACGAGATACCGGTACCGGTACGTGCCCGGCGGCAGCGTCAGCACCTTCGTCCAGACGCGCTCGCGGCCGGCCACGTGCAGGCGCGACGTCACGTCCTTGTCGGGCACCCAGCCGTTGAAGTCGCCGGCGATGCGGACGTCGCGCGCAGCGGCGTCGCGGAACGAGACGATCACTTCCTTCGGCGGAGCGGCCGCGGCCGGCTGCGCGTGTTCGGCGGGTCGCCCGAGCGCGATCTCGAGTGCGAGCGCCGCATAGTCCTGCGCACCGGCGGCGCGCGGCGCGAACATCTGGATCGGCACGCCGCTGCGCGCCGCCTCGCGCAGCTTCACGTTCGCGCGAATCACGGTGTCGAAGCAGAGCTCCGGGAACAGCGCGCGGATCTCGGCGAGCGTCTCGCGCGCGTAACGCGTGCGCCCGTCGTAGAGCGTCGGGAGGATGCGCACGCCGAGCGCATGCCCGACCCGGTCCGCGAGCAGCGCGATCGTCTCGAGCAGCTTCTGAACGCCGTGCACCGCGAATTCGCTCGTCTCGAGCGGGACGATCACCTCGCGCGCGGCGCGCAGCGCGTTGAACGTCAGCACGCCGACATTCGGCGGGCAGTCGATCAGCGCGAAGTCGTAGCCGTCCGCAACCGTCGCGAGCGCGCTCGCGAGCCGCTCGGTGCGGCCCTCGGCGCGCTCCGCGGTGAGCTTTTGCTCGAGCGCGGAGAGCACGATGCCCGAAGGCGCGAGATGGAGCCGCTCGGCGCGCGCCTGCACGATCTCGGCGAGCCGCGCCGCGCCCGGCGATCCGATCGCTGCGACCAGAATCTCGTACAGGTTCTCGTCGAGCGTCTCGGAGTCGACGCCGAGCGCGAGCGTCGCGTGCGCCTGAGGATCCATGTCGACGACGAGCACGCGCGCGCCTTGCTCGGCGAGCGCGCCGGCGAGACTGACGGTCGTCGTCGTCTTGCCGCAGCCGCCCTTCTGATTGACGACTGCAATTGTGCGCATCCCGCTGCTCCTCCCACGACGTGGCCCCATCGCGTTGCGAGCCGTCGTCGCGGTGGCCGGAGCAGGAGCGGGTGATCTGCGGTAGCGGCGCTGGAGCCTCGAATCTGCAGGGGCACCCCGTCGACTCGCAGTCGCAGAGTTACGAGCCGGGCGCCCGGAGTCAAACATTTTTATACGCATCTTCGGACACCTAGCGTCCGAGTTGCGAAGTTCGCGCCGACTGCGCTCGGCGCGAGCGCCGCCGCCATTCGCGAACGCGAGGCGCAATCGGTGTCAGGCACGGATTGTTGCTCTGCAGCAACTCGTGCGTGACACAGAGCGCTCACCGCCGCGATCACGCGCGTGCTGGATCCGTCTCGCGAAGCGCGATTCGATTTCACGAGATGTGCTCTAGGCTCGAAAAAATGAGCTCGCCCGCTCGCAGTGCCGGCATGCCGCTCGTCGAAGATGGGACCGGACGGCGCCCGTTCATGCGCGGGATCATGGTGCACTCGCTGCTGTCGCGCGGCGCGAGCTTCGACGAAGCGTTCCGCACCGCGACCGCGGTGCGCGACAAGATCCGCGGCCGCGAGTTCGTGCAGCGCGAGGAGCTCGCGCAGATGGTCGAGGAGCTGCTCGGCGAAGCGCTCGAGGCGCGCCCGGACTCGGTCGCGATGTTTCCGTCGATCCAGGTTCGCGACGATCGACGCGACGGCGAGACCTCCCCGTTCTCGAAGGGCGTGCTCGCGCAGTCGCTGCTCGCGGCGGCCATCGATCCCGACGACGCCTTCGCGGTCGCGCGCGACATCGAGACCTCGCTGCTCGCGCGCCGCACGCGCGTGGTCTCGCGCGACGAGCTGCGTGCGATCGCGCAGGACACGCTGGGCGAGAAGCTCGGTCCCCGCGTCGCGCAGCGCTACCGCGCATGGCGCGCGTTCCAGGAGGCCGGTAAGCCGCTCGTGCTGCTGCTCGGCGGAGCGGCCGGCGTTGGCAAGAGCGCGCTCGCACAGTCGGTCGCGACGCGGCTCGGGATCACGCGCGTCTACTCGACCGACGCGATCCGCCAAGTGATGCGCATCATGCTCTCGAAAGAGCTGATGCCGGAGATCCACTCGTCCTCGTACGACGCGCACCTCACGCTGCCCGAGCTGCACGACTCGCCCGATCCGGTGATCGAGGGCTTCCGCGCGCAGGCCACCGCGGTGACGGTCGGCGTGCGCGCGATGATCCAGCGCGCGATCGAAGAGAACACCTCCATGATCATGGAGGGCGTCTCGATCTTGCCCGGGCTGGTCGATCCACAGCGCCATAGCGCGGACGCACACGTGATCTTCCTCGCGGTCTCGACGCTCGACCGCGAGGCGTTCCACAGCCGCTTCGCCGCGCGCGCGAGCGAGGCGAAGCAGCGCGCGACCCATCGGTATCTCGAGAACCTCGACGCAATCCTGCGCATTCAGGACCACATCCTCGAGCTAGCCGAGGCGCAGGACCTGCCGATCGTCGACAACCGCTCGTTCGACGAATCGGTGCTCTCGATCCTGCGTCACGTCACCGAGAGCCTCCGCACACAAGGAGAGGGCAGTGGAAACTCCGAGTGAACGGCTTCGCCGCGGTGCGGCCGCAGCGCTCGTGGTGGCGCTCGCCGCCTGCGGTTCTCCGACGATCGAGGACGAAGAGTCGATCGGCCGCGAGGCGGTCGCGCAGATCCGCCAGCACGTGATCGTGCTGCACGACGACGTCGTGAACGCGTACATCGACGACGTCGGGCAGCGGCTCGTGCAGGCCTCCGGGCCGCAGCCGTTCGAGTACACGTTCACGGTGATCGAGGACGACGAGCTGAACGCGTTCGCGACGTTCGGCGGCAACATCTTCATCCACACGGGCTTGATCTTGCGCGTGCGCAACGTCGGCGAGCTCTCGGGCGTGCTCGGCCACGAGATCGGCCACGTCGTGAAGCGTCACATGGCCGACAACTACGCGCGCGCGAAGCAGGCGGGCTGGCTGCGCAACGCGGCGGTGATCGGCAGTGCGATCGGCGGCGTGAACCCGGGCGCGGTCGATCTGCTCACGCAGTTCGGCGCGATCGGGATCCTCAACACCTTCACGCGCGAAGCGGAGAGCGAAGCCGACACGTTCGCGGTCGACCTGCTCCCGCGCGCGGGCTACGACCCGAACGGCATCGTTTCGATGTTCGAGGTGCTCACCGCGGAGAACTCCGGGCGCTCGCGCGCGCCGAAGTTCTTCCAGAGCCACCCCGCGAGCGAAGAGCGCACGAAGGCGACGAAGGCGCTGATCGCGGCGAAGACGCTGCCGCCCAATCTGAAGAACGACGACAACGGCAAGCTCGAGATCATCCAGCACCGCGTGCGGCTGCTGACGCGGCAGAAGGATCCGGCGCCGAAGCGGAGCTAGGAATTTCGCGCGGCCGCCGCCGCACGCGCGCGCGCGTGGTATCCCTCGGCGCACCGCCGAGGAGATCTCGATGACGAAGTCCGCAGCCGCTCCGTCCGCGCGCACGTTCGCCGAGCTGAAGCAGGCCGGCTTTGCGCCGCGCACGCTGCGCGAGGAGCTGCGCGCGAACCTGCTCGCGAAGCTGCACAGCGGCGAGCCGCTGTTCCCGGGCATCCTCGGCTACGAAGAGACGGTCGTGCCGGCGGTCGAGAACGCGCTCTTGTGCGGACACGATCTGATCTTTCTCGGCGAACGCGGCCAGGCGAAGAGCCGGATGATCCGCGCACTCGTGCAGCTACTCGATGCGTGGCTGCCGGTCGTCGCGGGCAGCGAGGTTCACGACGACCCGTTCGCGCCGGTGTCCGCGTACGCGCGGCAGCTCGTCGCGGAGCGCGGCGACGCGACGCCGATCGCGTGGGTTCCGCGCGATGCGCGCTACGCCGAGAAGCTCGCGACGCCCGACGTCTCGATCGCGGACCTGATCGGCGACGTCGACCCGATCAAAGTGGCGCAGGGCCGCTCATTAGGGGACGAGCTGACGATCCACTTCGGGCTGTTGCCGCGCACGAATCGCGGGATCTTCTGCATCAACGAGCTGCCCGATCTGACGGAGAAGGTGCAGGTGGGGCTGTTCAACGTGATGCAGGAGCGCGACGTGCAGGTGAAGGGCTACGCGGTGCGGCTCCCGCTCGACGTGCTGGTCGTCGCGAGCGCGAATCCGGAGGACTACACGAGCCGCGGCCGCATCATCACGCCGCTGAAGGACCGTTACGCGGCGCAGGTGCGCACGCACTACCCGCCGACGCGCGAGCTCGAGCTCGCGGTCGTGCGCCAAGAGGCGCGGCCGCCGCGCGCCGACGGCGTCGCGGTGCACATGCCCGCGTTCATGGAGGCGATCGTCGGCGAGCTCACGCTGCAGGCGCGCTCCAGCCCCGACGTGAACCAGACCTCGGGCGTCTCGGTACGTATGTCGATCGCGAACTTCGAGACGCTCGTCGCGAACGCCGTGCGGCGCGCGCTGAGGCTCGGCGAGCGGCACGCGGTGCCGCGCATCACAGATCTCGCTGCGCTCGTGCAGTCGACCGCGGGCAAGCTCGAGCTCGAATACGCGGGCGAGCAGAAATCCGAGACCGAGATCGTCAGCGGGCTCGTGCAGCGCGCCGTGCGGCTCGTGTTCGACGCGAGCGTGCCGCTCGAGGGCGTCGCGTCGGTCGTCGAGTCGTTCCATCAAGGCTGGAAGGTGGAGGTCGCGGCCGACATGGAGGCGAGCGATTACCTCGAAGGCCTGGAGGAGATTCGCGGGCTACGCGAGGCCGCGGCGCGGCTCGCCGGCGGCGAGACGCCCGAGCATCTCGCGAGCGCGATCGAGTTCATCCTCGAAGGCCTGCACCTCGCGAATCGCCTCAACAAGTCCGAGACCGAGAGCGGCGCGCGCTACGGGGCGGGTAGCTCGAGCGCGAGGCACGGCGCGTGAAACGTTGGCGCTACAGCCAATGGGACGGCACGCAGGCCGAGTTTTGCCTCGACGCGCGCCGCGCGCTCGATGCGCTCTCCGATCTGATGATGGAAGGCCTCTCGCCCGAGGAAGCGCTCGAGATGATGCGCCGCGCCGGCTTCGAGCTCGCGGGCATGGACTTCCGCGTGATGGGGACCGGGGAGCTGATCCAGGAGCTGCGCCGCGAGGCGCAGAAGCTGCTGCAGCAATACAACCTCGATCGCGCGACGGACGAGCTCGCCCAGAAGCTCGAGCAGGCGCTCGCGCGCGAAGAGGCGGCGCAGCGCGCAGCGCACGGGATGGAATCGCGCGCGCTGAACGAGTTTCTCGACAAGCGGCATCGCGAGGGCTCGCTGTCCGAGCGCATCGAGGCGCTGCGCGATCACGAGTTCCTCGACGACGAGGCACGCGAGGCATTTCAGGAATTATTGGGAGAGCTCGACCGGCTGAAGCAGCTCGAGGAGTTCCTGCGCGAGAACGCGCAGCGCTTCCGCGGCAAGGAGAGCGCCGGCTACGAGCAAGCGCAGCGGATCCGCGAGCGCATCCAGGCGCTGCAGCAGCTCGCGCAGGACGTGCGCAGCGGCAACTTCGAGCGCCTCACGCCCGAGCAGCTCCGCGAGCTGCTCTCGGAAGACGGAGCGCGCTCGCTGATCATCCTGCGCGACCTCGATCAGAACCTGCGCGAGGCCGGCTTCCTGCGCGACGGCAAGGACGGCGCCGAGCTGACTCCGCGCGCGATCCGGCGAATCGGCGCGCAGGCGCTCGCGGCGGTCTACAGCCAGCTGCGCAAGGGCCGGCCGGGCAGCCACGACACCGACTCGCACGGCGTGGCGACGGTGCGGCCCGACGAGACGCGGCCGTGGGAGTTCGGCGACGCGCTGAACCTGCACGTCGTGCGCACGCTGCTGAACGGCGTGAAGCGCGCGGCTGCGGAAGGGCGCGCGGCGAGCGGCGTGGTGGCGCTGACGCTCGGCGATCTCGAGGTCGCCGAGTGCGACTTCTCGACGCAGACCACGACCGTGTTGTTACTGGACATGAGCTGGTCGATGTCGTGGGCGGGCCGCTTCCCGGCCGCCAAGCGCGTCGCGCTCGCGCTCGATCACCTGATCCGCACGCGCTTCCCGCGCGACCGGTTCTTCGTGGTCGGCTTCTCGACACGCGCGAAAGAGCTGCCGATCCAGAAGCTCCCGTACGCGACTTGGGACATGGGCGACCCGTTCACGAACCTGCAGGAAGGGCTGATGGTCGCCGAGCGTCTGATCGGCGAGAACCCGAGCCCGAGCCCGCAGATCCTGGTGATTACGGATGGGCAGCCGACGGCGTACTTCACCGGGAAGGAGCTGCACGTCGAGTGGCCGATGGGTTTTGGCGGCGTCTCGCCGCACGCCGTGGCCGAGACGCTGAAGACGGTCAAGCGCATCACTTCGCGCGCGATCACGATCAACACGTTCATGCTCGACGATTCGCCAGAGCTGGTCGGGTTCGTCGAGCGGATGACGGAGATCAATCGCGGGCGGGCGTTCTTCACTTCTCCGACGGCGCTCGGGTCGTTTCTCACGGTGGACTATCTGAATCACCGGAGGACTCGGTCGCGGGTCTAGTGCGGTCCGGTCGGTGGTTCGCGCCGCGGCAGCGAGGCGGCGCAGGGGCCGGGGAGGCTCGCGACTTCGGCCGTCGCCGCGACTGAGCTCGAGGAAGCGCCTAACTTTGCGCCCCTCATGTCGCGCACTTTGAAGACGGATATCCCCGGGCCCGACCGCCGCGTCACGATCGAGGACGTGCGGGCGAAGGGGTGGGACGCGCTGTTTGCGCCGGAGATCCCGGCGCCGGTTGGGGCGCTCGTGGTCGAGATCGGGTTCGGGCGGGGGGAGTTCTTGCGGCAGCTGGCGGCGGAGGCGCCGGGCGTGCCGCACCTCGGGATCGAGCTCTCGTGGAAGCGCGTGCTGAAGATGGCGCGGCGCATCGCGAAGGCGGGCGATCCGAACATCCGGCTGATCTGCGCGCGCGGCGAGGACGTGCTGCGCGAGGGCGTCGCTCCGGGCAGCGTGCGCACGTTCTGGATCAACTTCTCGGATCCATGGCCGAAGGCGCGCCACCACCGTCGCCGGCTCGTGCAGGCGCCGTTCGCCGCACAGCTCGCGGAGGGACTCGAGCCCGACGGGCTGCTGCACGTCGCGACCGACGACGTGCCGTACGCCGAGCACATCGACGAGGTGTTGCGGGGCGAGCCGCTGCTCGAGAACGCGCTGCCGGCGCCGTTCCTGGCGGAGATCGCCGGGCGTCCGGTCACCGCGTACGAGGCGATGTGGCGCGCGGAGAATCGACCGCTGCACTTCTTCAGCTACCGGCGGCGTGCGCGATGAAGCCGGCGCGCCCGAACCTGCGCGACTTCTCGCCGGCGACGCTGCGTGCGCGCTTCAAGTCGGAAGGAATCTCGCTGTTTCGCGCAGATCAAGTCGCGCAGTGGCTGTACGCGCGCGGCGAGGGTGATCCCGCGCGCATGACCGATTTGCCCGCCGAGCTGCGCGAGCGGCTCGCGCGCGAGTACGAGCCGCGCGCGCTGCGCGTGCGCGATTCGCAGCGTTCGGTCGACGGCACGATCAAGGCCGCGCTCCTCACGCACGACGAGCGCGTGATCGAGGCGGTGCTGATTCCCGAGGAGGAGCGCACGACGCTGTGCGTGTCGACGCAAGTCGGCTGCCCGCTCGCGTGCTCGTTCTGCGCGACCGGCACGCTCGGGCTCGAGCGCAACCTCGGTGTCGCGGAGATCGTCGAGCAGGTCGTGCGCATGGGCGAGCTGCTCCCGGGCGATCGGCGCATCACGAACATCGTGTTCATGGGGATGGGCGAGCCGCTCTTGAACCTCGCGAGCGTGGTCGAGGCGGTGAGGACGCTGCTGCACCCGAAGGGCTTCGCGATGGCGCCGCGGCGCGTGACGGTCTCGACCGCGGGCGTCGTCCCGCGCATCGCCGATCTGCTCGCGCAGGTGCCCGTGAACCTCGCGGTCTCGCTGCATGCGGCGACCGACGCGCTGCGCGACGAGCTCGTGCCGATCAACAAGAAGTTTCCGCTCGCGGAGCTGTTCGGCGCGCTGCGCGCGATCCCGCGGCTCGGCCGCCGCCACCCGATCTTCTTCGAGTACACGCTGCTCGCCGGCGTGAACGATTCGAGCGAGGACGCGCGGCGGCTCGTCGACCTGCTGCGCGGCACGCCCGCGAAGGTGAACCTGATCCCGGTGAACCCGCACCCGGGCTCGCCGTATCGCGCGCCCGCGCCGGAGGTCGCGGAGCGCTTCATGGCGGTGCTCGCGAACGCGGGGCTCACGGTGACGCTGCGGCGCAGCCGCGGCGCGGACATCGACGCGGCCTGCGGTCAGCTCGCCGCGCGGCCGGCGCCGAGACCCGCCGTGTCCAGCGCCCTCTCTGGCTGACCGAAACGAAGTCGATGCTCTACGCGGTCGGGGACATTCACGGCGACCTGCCCAAGCTGGACGCGCTGCTGACCAAGCTCTCGCTGCAGCCCGGCGACCGGCTCGTGTTCCTCGGCGACTACATCGATCGCGGCCCCGAGGCGGCCGGCGTCGTCGCGCGGCTGATCGAGCTCTCGCGCCACTTCGAGTGCAAGTTCCTGATGGGCAACCACGAGTCGATGTTCCTCGACTTCCTCGGCTGGCGCGGCGCCGCGTACTTCGGCGGCGACGCGTTCCTGATGAATGGCGGCGACCGCACGCTCGCGAGCTATGGCTACTTCGGCCGCAACAAATCCGACCCCGAGCTGTTCGAGCTGCCGGCCGCGCACGAGCGCTTCTACAAGGAGCTCGTGCTGACGCACAGCGAGGGCGACTACTTGTTCGTGCACGCCGGGCTCGGCGAGCGCGGCCTGCAGTCGGGCGACCCGAGCTACGCGCTGCGCGTCTCGCGCGCCGAAGACCTGCTCTGGAATCGCACGACCGCGGACATGCCGCACAACCTGGGCGTCACGGTCGTCTACGGCCACACGCCGCGGCAGGACTTCGGGGTGCGCTGGAACGAGCCGTTCAGCATCGGGATCGACACCGGCGCGGTCTACGGCGGGCCGCTCACCGCGATTCGCCTGCCAGACCAGGCCGTCGTCCAGACGGGCTGAGTCAAGCCCCGCCCGGCCCGCTTTGGACGGGCGCTGCCTCGGGCGTGCTCGGCGGAGGCGCGGCCGGCGGCGGAAGCTTCAGCGTCTGACCGATGTCGAGCCGATGGCGGTTGCGGATGCCGTTCAGCGCGATCAGCTCGCTCTGCGCGACGCCGGTGATCGCCGCGATCTTCTCGAGCGTGTCGCCGCGGCGCACGACGTACTCGGCCGGCGCGGACGCGACCGGTGCGGGGGCCGGAGCCGGCTCGCTCAGCGCCGCCGGCACCGGAGTCGCGTCGGCGGGCGAAGCCGATGTCGCCGTCGTCGGAATCGCCTGCGGCTCGGCCGCCGCGGCTGCCGGTGCCACTGCGACTTCCGTTGCAACCGGAGTCGTTTGCGGCACTGCGGCCGGAGCCGGGCTCACTGCGATCGCGGGCGCCGCTTCGTTCGCGGGCGCGGTGGGCGCCGGCATGGCCGGCTCGCTCGCCGCTGGCGGCTCGGGCGGACCGGGGATGTAGATCGACTGCCCGACCTTGATCCGGTTCTTGTTGCGGATGCCGTTGTGGGCGATCAGCTCGGAGACGCCCACGCCGAACTTGCGCGCGATCGCGTCGAGCGTGTCGCCGCGGCGCACCGTGTACGTGCCGGCGTGCGAACGGTCCTCCGGTCGCGCAGTGAGCGAACCGCCCGGCAGCTCGATCACCTGGCCCGGATGGATCTGGTTCGCGTTCGCGATCCGATTCACGGTCGCGAGGTCGCGCGCCGAGACGCCGAAGCGGCGCGCGATCGACGCGAGCGTGTCGCCGCGACGCACGCGGTAGACGCCCTCCGCCGGCGCCGGCTCGGGGGGCGTCGCGGCTGCCGCGCTCGCGATCGGAGACGGCGGAGGCGGCGAGTAGCCCGGGATCACGAGCCGCTGCCCGATGCTGATTCGATTCGCGCTGCGCAGCCCGTTCGCGCGCTGTAGTGCTCGCGTCGAAACGCCGTACTTCGCCGCGATGCGCGAGAGCGTCTCGCCGCGCCGGACGCGATGCGTGCCCGCGCTGTCCGCCACTTGCGTCTCGACCCGCTCGTTCGCGGGAATGCTCGCGAGGATCACGCGCGGCGCCGCACGCAACGGGTCGCGCGGGACGCGCAGCTCGTAGCCCTTCGGGAGCAGCCGCCGCCCCGCCCACACGGCGTCGGTCACCGCCGGGTTCGCCGTGCGCAGCGCGGCGAGGGAGACGCCGAACGCGCTCGCGAGCGCGGGCGGGCGGTAGTAGTGGTCGAGGATCACGCGCTCGGGGTCTTCGGGCGCGTCGCGCCGCACGCTGCCGAAGTACAGATCCGGCTCGCGATCGATCTCGAGCGCCGCGAGGAACGACGCGTAGAAGTTCTTCGACGCGAACCCGAACGAGCGGCTGTGGTAGCGCTCGATGATCACGCCGATGTCCTTCGTGCCGAGCTGGCGCGACGCGCGATGCATGCCGCCGAGGCCGTGGTTGTATCCAGTAATCGCGAGCGGCCACGAGCCGATCGCGTCGTAGTTCGATTTCAGCAGCCGCGCCGCGGCGACCGTCGCGAGGAACGGGTCGTTGCGCTCGTCGACCGACGCGTCGACGCGCATGAAGAGCCGTCCGGTCGACGGCATGAACTGCCAGATCCCCGACGCACCGACCGCAGAGCGCGCCTCGGGATTGAACGACGACTCGACGTGCGGCAGCGCGCCGAGCTCGGTCGGCAGCCCGCGCTCGGCCAACACTTGGCGGATGTGCGAATCCCAGCGCCCCTGCCGCGCGAGGCCGGCTCGGAACTTGTCCGACTGCCCGAGCTGGAAACGCACGGCCTCCGCCTTGCCGCGCAGCGTGCGGCTGCCCGCGCCCGCCGGAAAGAGCGCGAGGATGCGCTGCTCGTCGGCCGTGAGGTCGCTGCGCTTTCCGCGCGCGAGGTTCCGCAGCACCTGTGCGACGTGGAGTTTGCGCGTCTCGACGTGGCGCTGGCTCGTGCGGTCCCAGCGCCCGGTCGGCAGCGAGATCTTCTCGTACACGAGCGAGAGATCCTCGGGATCGTGCAGGAAGCCGCCGTCCGTCCCGGCCTCGCTGTAGACGCGCTTCCAGAACGTGACGCGCGGCTCGAGCGAGGCGGGCTTCGGAAAGTGTTCGGGCGCGCCGAACGCCGCGGCCGCGAACGCGCACGTGAGCCACGCAGCCAGAGCGACCGATCGAATGCGCATGTCCCCCCACTCGCGGCTGCGCGGTCCACTTTCTCTCGGACGCCTATCGGACGGAGCGATCGGCGTCCTTACCCGGCACACCTCGAAAAACCGTGCGCGCGCCGAAGCGGCGCTTGCACTCAGCGGCGGCTCCTCTTGCGAGCGTCCTTCTCCGCCTTGCGCTTCTTCTTCGCCGCCGCCTTGTCCATTGCCTTGGCTTGCCGGCGCGTCTGGCGATTGCCCATCGCGCCCATCATCGACATCGGGTCGAAGCCGGCGGGCAGGCCGGCCGGCATCCCGGCGCCGGCGAGCTTGCCGAGCCCGGGCATACGCGAGAGCAGCCCGCCGCCCATCGCGCCGCCGAGCATGCCCATCATCTCGCGCATCTGGCGGAAGCGCTTCACGAGCTCGCCGACCTCGTGCTTCGCGCGGCCGCTGCCCTTCGCGATGCGGCGCGCGCGGCTCTCGTCGATCCGCTCCGGCCTCGCGCGCTCGTCGCGCGTCATCGACTGGATCAGCGCCTGCACGCGCCCGAGCTCGCGCTCGTCCACCTGGCCTGCGAGCTCGCCGAACATCGGCAGCTTGCCCATCACGTCCTTCAGCGGGCCGAGCTTCTGGATCGTGCGCAGCTGCGCGAGCAGGTCGTCCATGCCGAACTGGCCCTTCAGCATGCGGGCTGCGTCGGCCTCGGCTTGCTTCGCGTCGACGACCTCCTCGAAGTCCTTCACGAGCCCGACGACGTCGCCCATGCCGAGGATGCGCGACGCGAGGCCCTCGGGACGGAACTCCTCGAGCCGGTCGGGCGTCTCGCCGGTGCCCAGGAACTTGATCGGGACGCCGGTCTTCGCCTTGACCGCGAGCGCGGCGCCGCCGCGCGCGTCGCCGTCGAGCTTGGTCAGCACGAGGCCGTCGAGCGCGAGCCGTTCGGCGAATGCGCCGGCGACGTTGACCGCATCGCGGCCCATCAGCGCATCGCAGACGAGCAGCCGATTCGCCGGCGCGACCGCGGCGTCGATCGCCTGCAGCTCGCGCATCAGCTCGTCGTCGATCGCGAGCCGGCCGGCGCTGTCGAACACGATCGCGTCGCGCCCCTCCTGCTTCGCGCGCTCGCGCGCCGCGCGGCAGATCGCGACCGGATCCGTGCTGCCGTCCTCGCGATGCACCGGGACGCCGATCGCGGCGCCGAGCTGCGCGAGCTGCTCCATCGCGGCCGGGCGGTAGACGTCGGCGGCAACGAGCAGCGGCTTCCTGCCTTGCTTCGCGAGATGGCGCGCGAGCTTCGCGGCGACCGTCGTCTTGCCGACGCCCTGGAGGCCGAGCAGCAGGATCGAGACGGTGCCCGCGGTGTCCTGCGCGAGCGAGACGTCGACCGGCCCCATCAGCGCGACCAGCTCTTCCTGGCACGCGGCGATGAAGTGCTGGCCGGGCGTCACGTTCAGCACGCGTCCGTCCGCGGTCTTCACGCGCGTCTCGACCTTCTCACCGAGACAGCGCTGCTTCACGCGCGCGAGGAAGTCCTTCGCCACTGCGAAGTCGACGTCGGCCTCGAGCAGCGACGCGCGCACCGCGAGCAGCGCCTCCTCGACGTTGCTCTCGGACAGCTCTCGGACGCCGGCCAGCCGCTCGCGCGCGCTCTTGAAGCCCTGGGTCAGCGTCTCGAGCATGCGCTCCTCGGCCACTCCGAAAACGGTGGCCCAAGATACGGGGCCATTCTTGCGCGTCGACGGCCTGCGCTGGTTATCGTGCCGCGCGCTCGAGGCTCAGCCGCGCAGCGAACGAAGAGTGGGGACCCATCGCATGCCGACCTTGGTCGAAGCGCAGATCACCGGGAACGTTTGGAAGATCGAGAAGAAGGTCGGCGACTCGCTCGCGCCCGAGGATGTGATCCTGATCCTCGAATCGATGAAGATGGAGATCCCCGTCGAGGCGCCGTGCAGCGGGCGGCTCGTCGAGCTCCGCGTCAGCGAGGGACAGAACGTGGAAGAAGGCGCGGTGCTCGCCGTGATCGAGTAGGAGGTCGACCTGACACGAGTTCGCGTGCGCTCGCTCGCGGCGCGTGATCGCGACGCAGTGATCGCGCGCCTGGAGCGCGCAGCGCGCCTGAATCTGTATCTGCTCGACATCGCGCTGCGGCTCGCCGAGCCGGACGGAACCCGCGCGCGCGGCGAGCTGCTGGGTGCGTGGCGCGCCGAAGAGCTGGTCGGCGTCGCGAGCGTGCAGCCGTCGCTCGTGCTCGACGCGACCGCCGAGCCCGAGGCGCTCGCGGCGTTCTTCCCGTACTTGGGGACGGTCGCGAGCGGGCTCGTGAAGAGCAGCGCCGAAGTGGTCGGGCCGCTGTTCACGTGGCTCGAGAATCATGGGCGCCAGATCCTGCTCGACCGCATCGAGCACGCGTTCTCGCTGGAGCCCGGCGACGCGAAGCTGTCGCCGCCGCCGCGCGGCGTACGCGTGCGCAGCGCGGACGTCGACGACCTGCCGGCGCTGGTCGAGGCGTCGCGCGCGAGCCTGCTCGAGGAGAGTCGCCCGGATCCGACCGAGAGCGATCCGGCGGGTTTCAAGCGCTGGGTGTCGGGGCGGATCAAGCAGGCGGTGATCGCCGAAGAGCGGGGGCGCATCGGCTTCGTCGGCTACGCAGACGTGCGAAGCCCACGCGGCTGGCTGCTCCAGGGCGTCTACACATGGCCGACGTTCCGGCGGCGTGGGCTCGCGCGAGCGGGCGTGTCGGAGCTTTGCCGGCGCGCGATCGCGGAGAGCGCGGATCACGTGCAGCTCGCGGTGGTCGACGGGAATTTGCCCGCGATTGGGCTGTATGAGGCGCTCGGGTTCGTTCGGTTCGCGCGGCTGCGCACGGTGTTGTTCGGATAAGACCTGAGGATCGCGCGGGTCGAGGAGTGCCGCGCGAAGACGCGCGCCCGGCGCGCGCTTCGCGTGTCCGCGCGTGGTCGGGGTTCGCGTTCGCGGCTTGGAGGCGCGCGCTGCTAGCGTGCCGCGCTTCAATCCTCAACGGTGGAGAGAGTCGATGGGTCTTCTGGACGGAAAAGTCGCGCTCGTGACGGGTGCGGGTGGTGGTCTGGGTCGCGAGCATGCGCTCGCGTTGGCGCGGGAAGGCGCGAAGGTCGTCGTGAACGATCTCGGCGGCGCGCGCGACGGCAGCGGCAGCGGCGGACACTCGATGGCGGATCAGGTGGTCGCCCAGATCAAGGAGGCGGGCGGGACGGCGGTCGCGCAGTACGACAGCGTCGCCACGGTCGAGGGCGGCGAGCGCATCGTGAAAGCGGCGGTCGACACGTTCGGGAAGCTCGACATCTGCGTGAACAACGCCGGCATCCTGCGCGACAAGTCGCTCGTGAACACGACCGAGGAGATGTTCGACATCGTCGTGCAAGTGCACTTGAAGGGCACGTACTGCGTCTCGCGGCCGGCGTTCGCGCACATGAAGGAGCGCGGGCAGGGCGGCGTGATCATCAACACGTCGTCGACCAGCGGCCTGAACGGAAATTTCGGGCAGTCGAACTACGGCGCCGCGAAGGCCGGCATCTGGGGCTTCACGCGCTGCATGGCGATCGAGGGGCAGAAGAACAAGATCCGCTGCTACGCGCTCGCGCCGGTCGCGTTGACGCGGCTCACGTCGGACCTCGGCGGCTTCCAGGACCCGAAGCTCCAGGAGCGCATGAACCCGAAGCTGGTCTCGCCGCTGGTCGTGTTCCTCGGCAGTGATCTCGCGGCGGCTCTCACCGACAAGACCTTCTTCGTCGGCGGCGGGCGCATCGCGGAGATGAAGATGGTGACGGCGCCCGGCGTGCAGAAGACCGACAACGACGGTCTGTGGAGCGCCGAGGAGATCGCGGCGCGCATCCACGAGATTCTGCTGCCGGCCTAACGCCTCGCGCATTTCACGCAGCGGCCGGAGCGGGCGACCCTCCGGCGGCTGCCGCTTTCGGCGCACGCGGAGTTGGCATCCGGGATGTACTTGCACGTGCGAGTACGTCCCTGAGGCAACGCGGTGCCGGGCGAAGCCGAGCCGTGGGGGCTAACTCTTTTCCCCATGTCGGACGCAACCGCCGCGCGCGTTCGCACGCCGAATCCCGCGGTCGCCGACCCGGCGAGCGCGATGACGGCGCGCTTCCAGATCGGCTACCGCTGGTTCGCGCGCCGCTTCTTCCAGCACCTCGACTTCGACGAGGCCACGGTCGCGAAGCTGCGCGACGCCGAGGCGAAGGGCGCGGTCGTCTACGTGATGCGGTACGCGAGCCGCCTCGACTACTTCCTGTTCAACGCGCTGTTCGCGCGCGACGGGCTGCGGCTCTCGGCCTACGCGAACGGCATTCAGTACTGGTACTACACGCCGTGGTGGCGCAGCGTGCCGGCGTTCTGGATGCGCGCGCTGCGCCGGCGCGGGCGCGGCGATTCCGGGGCGCTCGCGTGCGCGCACGCGCGGCGCGTCGCGGCGGCCGGCGAATCGATGTTCCTGTTCCTGCGTACGGCGCGGCTGGCCGCGTTGTTACGGAGCCCGGAGGAGGCGACGCGCCGCAGCCAGCGCGAGCTCGAGCTGATGGGAGAGCTCGCCGCGGTCGCCGGCGAAGGAAAACCGGTGCACCTCGTCCCGCTCGCGCTGTTCTGGCGCAAGGGGCCGCGCGCGGAGCGTCGCTTCCTGAACCTGTATCGCGGCGCGTCGGCGCGGCCCGGCGACGTCGCGAAGATCACGTCGTTCCTGCTGACGTATCGCGATCTCTCGATCAAGACCGGCGAGCCGATCGACGTCGCGGCATTCCTGTCGCACGAGCCGGCCGCGGACCGCGCGGCACTGGTGCGCAGACTGCGCCGGCGCGTGCTCCAGTTCGTCTCCGCCGAGGAGCGCGTCGCGGAGGGGCCGATCCTGCGGCCGCGCCACAAGGTGCAGGAGATCGTGCTCGCGGACGCGGGCGTGCAGGAGGCAATCGCCGTGCGCGCGGCGGGCGGGCGCGCGACGACCGAGAGCGCGCGCGCACAGGCGGAACGCGCGTTCTCCGAGATCGCGGCGAACATGAGCAGCTCGGTGATCGCCGCGCTCGCCGCGGTCGTGAGCCTGCTGTTCCGTCGCCTGTTCCAGCGCATCGAGACGCGCGGCCTCGAGCAGATCGCCGAGCACGCGCGCAAGCACCCCGTCGTGCTGGTGCCGAGCCACCGCTCGTACTTCGACTTCCTGATCCTCTCCTGGCTGTTCTACGAGAACTACCTCGTGCCGCCGCACATCCTCGCGCGCGAGAACATGGCGTTCGGCCCGTTCGGCTTCCTGTTCCGCCGCGCCGGCGCGTTCTTCATGCGTCGTTCGCTCGCCGACCCGATCTACAAGGCGGTGTTCCGCGCGTACGTGCGCTTCCTCGTGCGCGACGGCTTCACGCAGGAGTTCTTCATCGAGGGCGCGCGCTCGCGCACCGGGAAGACGCTGACGCCGCGCTTCGGAATGCTCGCGTGGACGATCCAAGGCTTCGTCGACAGCGGGCGCCGCGATCTCTTCTACGTGCCGGTCGCGATCAGCTACGAGCGGCTCGTCGAAGAGGGCGCGATGGTGCACGAGCTCGAGGGCGGCGCGAAGCAGGCCGAGAGCATGCTCGGCCTCGTGCGCGCGCGGAAGGTGCTCTCGCGCAGCTTCGGCAGCGTGTACCTGAACTTCGGCGAGCCGATCTCGCTCGCCGACGTGCTCGCCGGCCGCGCGCAGCTGTGGAACGCGGGCGACGAGGCCGAGCCGGAGCGGCGCGAGATCGTCGAGGGGCTCGGCCGTGAGCTCGTCGAGCGGCTGAGCTGGTCGATGACCGCGACCGCGACCAGCGTGGCCGCCGCCGCGCTGCTCGGCGAGCCGCATCGCGGCATGTTCCGGCGCGAGCTCGAGATGCGCATGGCGCAGATCGTCGGCTTGTTACGGATGCAGCGGGTGCGCCTCACGCCGGCGCTCGACGCGGACATCGCCGACCACTTCGCCGAGTCGATCGACTTCCTGATCCGGCTCGGGCTGATCCGCTCCGAGCACGACGTGCGCGGCGAGCTGGTCTACTTCGACGAGCCGAACCGGCGCGCGCTCGACGTCTACCGCAATGCGCTCTTCCATGCGCTCGCGGCGCCGAGCCTGATCGCGCGCCGGCTGCTCGCCGGCTCCGTCTCGGAGGTCGAGCTCGGCGAGCACGTGACGTTCTGGCTCGAGCTGCTCGACGCCGAGTGGTTCGCGCCGACGCCGAGAGAGCAGGCCGAGCAGCTGAGCGCCTTCGTCGAGGCCTTCTCGGCGGGCGGCTCGGTCGAGCGCTTCGCCGGCCGCCTGCGCGCGTCCGAGAGCGGGCGCTCGCTGCTGGCATTCCTCTCCGAGCAGACGCGCAGCCTGTTCGAGGCTTATTACGTCGCGGTCTGCACGGTCGAGAGCCTCGCCGGGCCCGCCTCGGCGAAGACGCTCGAGAAGGCGAGCGAGACGTACCACCGCCGCGCGCAGCTGCTCGGCGAGGTGCGCCGGCCCGAGGGCTGGAACCCGGTGACGTTCAAGAACGCGCTCGAGCTGATGGTGCAGCGCGACGTGCTGCAGACGACGCTCGGCGCCGATCGCGAAGCGCTCTACGAGGCGGGCCCCGCGTTCGCGGAGCTCGCCGAGCTGCGCGCTCGCCTGGCAGCGGAATTGCGCGCCGGGTAGTGTCGCGCGCCCTATGGCGACGGCGGAAGC